>Ga0302238_1000010_pt1 | contig 266740 bp, 257 predicted proteins | sample AAG_UR_Asn_MG_FD_193527 | JGI IMG/M metagenome (GOLD analysis project Ga0302238, IMG submission 193527) | Enriched activated sludge microbial communities from anaerobic digester in WTTP, New Holstein, Wisconsin, United States - AAG_UR_Asn | ecosystem: Engineered > Bioreactor > Anaerobic >... | reverse complement strand
ACGATCAACGGTTTCTTCTACGGTGATAACCCGAGTGGTGCTTACAACGGGGTGCAACAGTTCAAGTTCGACGACGGCACGGTGTGGAACCTGACTGCCATTCTGGCGAATCTCTATGCCGGTACGGCGGGTGCGGACACGCTGATGGGTACGGTGAACGCCGATAGCATCAGTGGTGGTGCCGGCAACGATACGTTGTACGGTCGAGCGGGCAATGACGTACTGAACGGTGGCGAAGGTAATGACAGCCTGTACGGTGACATTGGTAACGACACGCTTGACGGTGGTGCGGGGAACGACACATTGAACGGTGGGAACGGCAACAACACCTATCTGTTCGGTCGTGGAGATGGACAGGACGTAGTGCGGGTGACGTACGACACCACGGCGGGCAAGCTCAATACCCTGCAGTTCAAGGCTGGAGTGGCTGTCGGTGATGTTGTGCTCAAGCAGGTGGCTGACAGCGAGTATTACGGTAGTCAGGCATTGGAAGTTTCGATTGCCGGTACTACCGACAAGATCACGATCAACGGTTTCTTCTACGGTGATAACCCGAGTGGTGCTTACAACGGGGTGCAACAGTTCAAGTTCGACGACGGCACGGTGTGGAACCTGACTGCCATTCTGGCGAATCTCTATGCCGGTACGGTTGGGAATGATTTAATTCGCGGTACTCTTGGAAACGATCTTGTTTTTGCAGGACTTGGTAACGACACGATCTATGGTTTAGCTGGTAATGATATTTTGCAAGGAGGAGACGGTTCGGACACGTTGAGCGATACCTCTGGCACTGCATTATTCAATGGTGGTGGCGGTGCCGACAGCATGACGGGCGGTGCTTCTACCGAACTGTTCATCGGCGGCACGGGCAACGACATCTATACCACGGCAGGCGGCAACGACATCATCTGCTTCAACAAGGGTGACGGACAGGATGTCTTTGCAGCTGGCGGTACAGGCGGCGACACGCTTTCCCTGGGTGGCGATTTTGCGTATAGCGACCTGACTTTCAGCAAATCGAACAACGACCTCGTACTCAAGATGGGAACGAGCGACCAGATCACCTTCCAGAACTGGTATGCCTCGACGCCCTCGAAGCCGGTGGTCAATCTGCAGGTGATTGCGGAAGCGATGGCCGGATTCAGCCAAGGCGGTGGCAATACACTGCTGGATCAGAAGGTGGAGCAGTTCAATTTTACCGGACTGGTCAACGCTTTCGACACGGCGCGCACGATCAATCCGACGCTGACCAGCTGGGCGCTCTCCAATGCGCTGGCAACCTGCAACCTGGGCGGTTCCGATAATGCAGCCCTCGGCGGCGATCTTGCCTACCAGTACGGCAAGAACGGCACACTGGCCGGCATCGGCCTTACGGCGGCACAGGACGTCATTGGGGCCAGCAACTTCGGCAGCCAGGCGCAGACCTTGCGGCCACTGGAGAGTCTACAGCAAGGGACCGTACGCTTGAGCTAAGGAGTAAAAAGCAAACAAGCCATTTCCCTGGACCACCATTACAGAGGCCCAAGGGAAAGCAAGGATCGAGCAGCCAACGCCGCCGACCGGCTTTCCCTAGCCTCTGGTTCTCGGGGAGCGATGGCTTGCGTTTATCTACCTCTTCCATGGCGAATACCTAATTGCATGTTTGACAAAATCTTCGAAAAACTTCGGGCCGCCCAGGACGCCTTTACCGAACGCCTGCCGCAAACCGAGCCGGACTATCGCGACTTCTCGCCGCCGCTGTTACGCTTGACCGACACGCCGCCCAACCCCTTGGGCCGGAAGGTCTTGTGGTCGCTGCTTTCCCTTCTGGCCGCACTGCTGCTCTGGGCGCTGCTCGGGCCGCTCGACATCGTTGCCGTGGCCGAAGGCAAGCTCATCCCGCAGAGCTACCTCAAGATCGTGCAGCCGGCCGAATCCGGCATCGTCAAGGAAATCCTCGTGCATGAGGGCGACCGCGTCAAAGCGGGGCAAGTGCTCATGCGCATGGACACCCTGTTTACCGAAGCGGATGAGAAGGCCGTCGAAGCCGACTACCAGCGTAAGCGTCTCACCCTGCGCCGCATCGATGCCGAAATCGCCAATACGCCATTTGCCGAAGCCGCCGGCGATCCGCCCGGACTCTACCGGGAAGTCGCCGCCCAATACCGGGCCAACCGCGCCGCCTTCGAAGCGGCGATGGCCGAAGAAAACAGCCGCCTGATCCGCTATCGGCACGACCTCGACGCCTCCGAGCAGACGCGGCGCAAACTCGTCGAAACGCTGCCCTACTACCGGGAACAGGACAAGGCCTTCGAGAAACTCGCCAAGGACGGATTTGCCGGTCATCTGATGGCGGGCGACAAGCGGCGGGAACGCATCGAGAAAGAGCAGGACCTCAAGAACCAGGCGTATCTCGTCGAATCCAACCGGGCCTACGTCGCTGAGTCGCAAAAGCGCCTGGTGCAAATCGACTCGGACTACCGTCGCCAGCTCCATGCCGAGCGCAATGACGTCCACGGCCAACTCGAAAAACTCGCTCAGGAACTCGCCAAGCAGACGCACCGCAAGACGCTGCTCGAACTCCGGGCCAGCCAGGACAGCGTGGTCAAGGATCTCGCCACGCATACCGCCGGCACCGTTGTGCAGCCGGGGACGGTCCTCCTGACCTTGGTGCCGCAGGAAGAAACCCTGCGCGCCGAAGTCTGGGTGAAGAACGACGACATCGGCTTTGTGCGCAAGGGGCAGCCGGTGAAGCTCAAATTCGCGGCGTTCCCGTTCCAGAAGTATGGCATGGTCGAAGGCGTCGTCGAATACGTCAGTGCCGACGCGGCGGATGGCAATTCTGGTTCCGGCGCGGCGCCCGATGACAAGGCGTCCGTCAAACCACCGGCGCTCGTCTATAAGGCGCTTGTGACATTGCAGCGCATGTCGCTGGAGATGGATGGCGAGCGTTTCGTGCTCGGTGCCGGTATGCAGACCAGTGCCGAAATCATGCTCGGCACGCGAACGGTGATGGAATACTTGCTCTCGCCGGTCAAAAAGGCCTGGCATGAGGCGGGGCGGGAACGGTAGATTATCTGACTTATCCCTTCGTGTTTTCCTGGTCAATGCTCGAAGCGATGTCGGCCGGCTGCCTGGTGATTGGTTCAAGAACGCCGTCGGTGGAAGAGGTGATCCGCGACGGTGAGAACGGCATCCTCGTCGATTTCTTCAAACCGGAAGAAATCGCGGAGAAGGTGATCGCGGCATTGGCGGAACCAGAAGCGTTCAAAGCGCTGAAAAACCATGCTCGGCAGACTATCGTTGAGAGCTACGACCTGAAACGCGTGTGTCTACCCAAACAACTCGATTTGCTCAACAAGGCGAGACGGTCGGTTGCTTGAGGAGGGCTGTTTATCCGGCGCAGTTTTGAAGCACGTCGGCCAGTTCGGGGGGCACCGTGGCGCCATCGATGAGCTTACCAAGTATCGGCTGGATGGGGGCAGTCATCAGGGAGGGGGCAGAGCGGTAAGCTTCGGCGAGCAATGCGGCGAGTACTAGTGCCTGTAGTCTGTCCTTGGCGGCTTTCTCTGGAAAACCTTGCCGTTGCGTACTCGCGTAGAGTTTGTGCCAGACGAATCGGCTCGCCTGCGGCAGGCGGACCGGGAAGCAGTTGTCCGGCCGCGTGGGGGCGCTCTTTCAACTTGGCGTGCTGGGTGCGAAAGCTGAGTTCATGGTTTCGATATAACCGGCTTGCCACGATTACCCCATAAATTAAACTTTTATGGGGTAATCGTGGCGGAGTTTTATCCAGCAAACAAATTTTTATGGGGTGAAAATTTTCAGTTTCTTATAGCTTCTTGAAGCACAAGACAAATCAAAGGTCCCGCATCGCAATGAAAAATGCCGCGGGAGCCTTCCGGCAGCCGCGGCATCAAATGGGGCGATATCAGCTCACATGAACGCTTCGGCGCGCTTAATCAGTTCGTCGAGACCCGGCTCGTTCGGGTTGCGCGGCTTGCCGGGGTGGATGATGGCGACCTGGCAGTTCTCGGCGGCCTCGACCAGTTGCGCGTAGGTGCCGGCATTGATGTCGGCGATGTAGGCTTGCTGGTTTTTGTCGAAGGCAAACATCTTGTTGTTGATCTGAATGCATTCGTTACATGTCGAGCAGCGGGGCGTTTCGATCCAGGCTTCTTCGGACGATCTTTCCGGTTCCTGTTCCTCGACAATGGCGGAGGCCGGTTGGGCTTCTACCGCTTTTGCTGCTTCAATCGGGGCGGCCGGGGCGTGTGCCGCCGGTTGATCTGCTTTCGCGCTTTCCTCCCAAGCGGCACGCTCGCTGGCGAGCAGTTTCGCAGCGTGCGAGTTGTGGATGCCGCCGAGTTCCTGCAGGCTGTTCCACATGGCGCGGCAACGACGGGCCTCACGGATCATTTTTTCGTCGGGGATGACCTTTTGCAGCGTTTCTTCAGCGTCGACCATCAACAAGTAGGGCACGCTCTCGACCGCTTCGCGCCCCTTGCGTTCCAGGGATTCGCCGAGCGGCGTCATGTCGTCGTTCCAGTGGATACGCGGAACGCGAGCGTAGTGGCGGGCGTAGCGTGCATCGCAGGCGGCAAAGTCGATCAGGGTGAAGGGGAGGCGTTCGTTGACGCGCTGGTGTTCGGCGTCCTCGTAGGAGAAAGCGCGCATCGGCCAGTCGAGTTCCGGCTCGGGGTTGGCCTCGAGCGAGAAGCGGGCGGCCCAGTTGTCACCGGCGGCGGGGTCGAAGGTGAAGGCCGGGAATACGCGCGATTCGAGCGCGGCGGCGCCGACGAGGTAGGCCGGCAGGCCGGCGGTGTGGGCATTGACGCCGGAGAAGACACTGAACAGCGCCGGGCCTTCGAAATCGAGGCCGCGCAGGATGTTCTGGCGCAGCGTGTACAGGCTGGCGGCGGGCGTCTGCATGACGAAGGCGCCGCCCAGGGCCAGTGCCGTGCTGGCGAGTTGCCGGCAACACATGGCGAAAGCGAGGTGGCCTTTGGCGAGGCTTGATTTTTCGATGATATCGTCGGTCTGGACGAGCACCTTGATCGGTAGTTCGGCGGAGAGGATCTTGTTCAGCGTCGCCTGCTCATGGCCGTTCAGCGCGGTGGCGTTGAGGCGCACGAGGTAATCCGGGAAGAGCGCCAGCTCGTGGGGGTCGATCCCGCATTCGCCGAAGTCGTCAAAAACCGGGTCGTGCCTGACATCGTCGTATTCGCTCTTGGTTTCGAGTTCGGCGATGGCAACGGCACGCGCCAATTCAATGGCCTTGGGCAAGCGTTCGCGATAGGCGTCGAGGGCAGCGGTACAGGTTTCGAAAGCGAAGGCGTAGGGAGTGTTGACGACTTCGCCGCTGGCGTTCACAACCGGGAAGAACTGTTGCGATTGCAGCGTGGCGAGTAGCGCTTCGACGCGCTGGCGGCGCTTGTCGGAAAGGTTGCGCTTCGGCGCGGCCTTGTTGAGGATGCGCGACATCGATTCGAAGTCGAAGCGGTCCATCGGACCGTTGCCGAAGGCTGACTTGAGGGCGTCGGCACTGCGACCGAGATCGGAGTTGGCGAGATCGGCCTTGAGGATGCCGGAGAGGTTGAAAACCAGACGCCTGATCCTTTCGCCGAACTTCGTGGCGCGTTGCCGTTGAGCGACGCTCCAGGCGTGTCCAAACAGACGGAAGGGCAGGTCGGCATCGCAATCGACAACTTCGCCGTCGGTGCGCAGATTGGCGCGGGCCCGGGAGAGGCTTTCTGCGACCTGCTTGTCGGCTTGGGCGAGCTGTTTGGCAGCTTCGTCCCATAGTGTCGACAGCCGGCCGCGCTCGCCGCCGGCAACCCGAACGCGGATTGCCTGTTCGAGGCGCAGGACGTGTTGGCGGATACGCTCGCCATCGTTGCCGCGGGCGATACGGGCGAGGGTGCTGTCGATGATGCCGGAAAGCGTCTCGACGTACTCTCCCTGCGGCGTAACGCCGTCGGTTTCAGTCAGGATCAGGGGGAAGTCGTAGCGCAAGCGGGTGAGGTCGCGGTAGCCCGCGAACAGCGCCGGGCGCAGTCCGAGTTTGTCGATCGAGTCGAGTTTTTTCCCATGCCGTTTTCCGGTCAGGTAAAAGGCCACGAGGGATTGCAGATCAGCTTCCATAAATTCTCGCCATCTCAATTTATTGTCGGGTCGTTCCGCATTGGTTCAATCGTCGATGCGGGGCGGCTCTGTGGTTTGCGTGTCGTTTCTTCTCGGGATCAGACCGTGTATTTGTCGAATTCGGATTCGAGCCCCTTGCGGATCGTGTCCGGCGTGCGCAGGACGCCGGTCTCGCGGGTTTCCTCGTAACGCGGAACATTCGCGTTCTGGTAGAGGATGCCGACCGGGATCGTGTAGTCGTCGGAGGCGATTTCCCGTGCACGGTTCATGTCGAGCGGGTCGTGTTTGAGCTGATTCTTGTAGATTCTGGACAGCCCCGGACTCAGTTGCAGCGAGTTTTCGTGATGCAGGAAGAGCAGCCGGTTGGGGTCGTTCATCCACGGGTCCATCGCGTCGGGTAGCCATTCCGTGCAGCGCTGGATGATGCGCACGAAGGAGAAGCCCTTGTGGTTATGGGCGGCCTTGATGATTTCGTACAAGCTTTCCGGCACCCAGTCGACGGCTTGGGCAATGAACGAGACGTTGGCGACGCCGAGCGATACGGTGAGCGGATTCATGGCGTCAAGTTGGCTGCCAGTGGGCGTCGTGTTGCTCTTGGTGCCGATCGGTGAGGTCGGCGAGACCTGCTTCTTGGTCAGGCCGTAGATCTGGTTGTCGTGCAGGAGCACGGTCATGTTCATGTTGTAGCGCAGCGCATGAATCCAGTGCGCGGCGCCAATGCTGCAGCAGTCGCCGTCGCCAGTGCTGACGAAGATGTCGAGGTCTGGCCGCGCCATGCGGATCCCTTCGGCGATCGGCAGCGCGCGACCGTGGATGCCGTGGAAACCGTAGGTCTTCATGTAGTGCGGCAGACGGCTCGAACAGCCGATGCCGGAGACAAACACGGTTTTTTCCGGGCGCAGGGCTTCGTCGCGGCACAGACGCTGAACTGCGGTCAGAATGGCGTTGTCGCCGCAGCCGGTACACCAGCGCGGCACGCCGCGCTGGTAGTCTTCAAGATCGAACTGCTCGTCGTAGAGTCTCAGCAGGCATTCGGAGGCGGATGATTTCATGGGCTTATCCTTCCAGTTTGTTCAGCTTCGCCAAGAGGACTTCGCGAATCTTGTTCGGTTTGACCGGTTGGCCGCGGACTTCCGTCCAGCAGTCGACGTCGATCAGATAACGGGCGCGCAGTAGTGTCGCCAGCGCCGAGTAGCGGCGGTTTTCGGCGTCGATGATTTCGTCTTCCGGGTTGTCGCTCCAGTTGGTTTCGACCGTGATGACTTGCTTGAAGCGCTGCATGATTTCCTTGATGCCGGGCTGCATCGGTTGCAGGAAGCGCAGGTGGGCCGAGGAGACTTTTTTGCCCTCGGCTTTTAGCGATTCGACGGCTTCCTCGATGGCGCCTTTGGTACTGCCCCAGCCGAGGACGAGCAGGTCGCCGCTTTCCTCGCCGAAAACCTCCGGTGGCATCAGCGTCTTTTGCAAGGCGGCCAGTTTCAGGCTGCGTGCGCGCAAGCCTTCCTGGTTGATGTCCGGGTCGTAGGCGACGAAGCTGTTGCGGTCGTGGGCGAGGCCGGTGACGGTGTGCATGCCGCCCGGTTGGCCAGGAATGAAGCGCGGTGACAGGCCGGTGGTGGCGTCCCAGTCATAAGGTTTGGCGCCAGCGGGTACCGGGCTCTGGTCGAACGGGGGCGCCAGCCAGGTTTCACAAAATTGCGGCCGGTCGAAGGGTTGCTGCGACGACGACAGGCTGGCGTCGCTGAGCACCACGACGACCATGTTGAAGGTTTCCGCGATCTTGCGGGCGGTGATCATCGAATAGAAACAATCCTCGATGGTGGCGGGGGCCATGACGACTTTCGGGGCGTCGCCGTGGCTGCCGAAGATGGTGGTGAGCAGGTCGCCCTGTTCGACCTTGGTCGGCTGGCCGGTACTCGGGCCGCCGCGCTGAACATTGACGACGACGAGCGGGATTTCGGCCATGACGGCGAGGCCGATGGCTTCCTGTTTCAGTGAGTAGCCGGGGCCGGAGGTGATGGTGACGGTGCAGCGGCTGGCGTAAGAGGCGCCGATGGCAAAAGCGCAGGCCGCAATTTCGTCCTCGGCCTGATGCACGATGCCGCCGATGTCCTCGAAAACGTCGGACAGGTAGTGCGAGGCCGAGGTCGCCGGCGTGATCGGGTACATCGCGCACAGGTCCATGCCCGAGGCCATGATGCCGAGGCCCAAGGCCGTATTGCCGTTGACCACGATTTGCGGCGTCTGTCGCGGCGTGGCCGGAATGCTGAAGCAGAAGTCCATGCTGCGGCTGGCCCATTCGTAACCGGCTTCGAGCAGGCGGACGTTGGCGTCGATCAGGCTCTGCTCTTTTTTGCCAAATGTGAGCGCGATCTGTTCGCGACCGCTATCGAGGTTGAAGCTGTAGAGGTAGCACAGGATGCCGAGCGCGAACATGTTTTTGCCACGCTTGGCGTCGTGGCCGAGCGCTTGGCATTCCTTCTCCATCGGGATTTCGATGACCTTGTAACCGGCGTCGACGAGGAGTTTGTGCGCTTCGACGTAGTCCGCGGCAATTTTTGCGTTCGGATGCGTACGCCACATATCCTCGAGCAGAATGATGCAATCCGGCTTCAGTTCACGAGCGCGGACACGGCCGAGCAACACCTGTTCGTTGAAGGCGACGACGAGGTCGGTCAGGCCACCGCCGTTGGTGATGTATTTGGCGCCAATGCGGATGCGGTTGCCGCTGGCGCCAGCGACGCTACGTGCCGGCGGACGGATTTCCGCCGGGATGATTTCCGTCGTCCAGGTGCCGTTGCCCATGCGGGCGGCGATCGAACCGAACGACTGGCCGCAGCGCTGTGCGCCTTCGCCGGAATCGCTGATGATCTCGACGATGTGTTCGGTCAGGGGGGTCACGGTTTTCTTGCCGTTTTTCTTCGAGCTAGTTTTCGCTGTCATATCGAATTTCCAGGTTCGCGCTTGTGCGGTGGGGACTCGTGTTCTCTGCTCTTGGGATGCCGAATCAGGCAACCTTCACGCGGGCGAAATTGCGTTCGCCGAGACCGATGCCGAAGAGTTTTTCCTTGTCTTGATCGTAAGGCTTGCAGGTGTCGCGAATGCCGAGATAGGCCTTCATGCTGGCCGCGGCCTTGCGTCCGGCGCCCATTGCCTCGATGACCGTGGCCGCGCCGGTGACGATGTCGCCGCCCGCGAAGACGCCGGCCAGCGACGTCGCCAGGGTATCGTCGGTGCCGATATACCCCCACTTGTTGAGCTTGAGGCCCGAGGTCTGTCCCATGATCGGATTGGCGTTGGTGCCGATGGCGTAGACGACGAGGTCGCATTCGAAATCGAATTCGCTGCCTTCGACCGGTACCGGGCGGCGGCGTCCCGAGGCGTCGGGTTCGCCCAGTTCCATACGCACGCAACGCATGCCGCGCACGTTGCCCTTGCCGTCGTCGAGGATGGCAACCGGGTGTGTCAGCCAGTGGAATTCGACGCCTTCTTCTTCGGCGTGGTGGACTTCCTCGGCGCGTGCTGGCGCTTCCTGGCGCGAGCGGCGGTACATGCAATAGACTTTCTCGGCACCCAGGCGCACGGAGACGCGCATCGCGTCCATTGCCGTGTTACCGGCGCCGATGATGGCGACGCGCTGGCCCATCGGCTGCGGCGTGTCGGCGTTCGGGAAGTCGCGGCCGCGCATCAGGTTGCAGCGGGTGAGCAGTTCGTTGGCTGAGAGCACGCCGTTGAGCGAGTCGCCGGGAATGCCGAGCATTGTCGGGTAGCCAGCGCCGACACCGACGAATACCGCGTCGAAGCCCATTTCGCTGATCATTTGTTCCAGCGTGAACAGGCGACCGACCAGTGTATTGCATTCGAATTTGACGCCGAGTTTGCGCAGGTTGTTGATTTCCGCGTCGACGACTTCATTCGGCAGACGGAATTCAGGGATGCCGTATTTGAGAACGCCGCCCGGTTCGTGAAAGGCTTCGAAGACCGTGACGTCGCAGCCGGCCTTGGCCATGTCGGCGGCACAAGCCATGCCAGCCGGACCGGAGCCGACGATGCCGACCTTGAAACCATTCGGCTCGATATAGGGAATGTTGGCCCAGCCTTCGCGGATCGCCGCGTCGCCGACGAAGCGTTCCAGGCGGCCGATGGCTACGGGTTCAAGCGATTGGCCGACCGTGCATACGCCTTCGCACTGATTTTCCTGCGGGCAGACGCGGCCACAAATGGCCGGCAGCAGGCTGGTTTCGGTCAGGATGTCGTAAGCGCCGCGCAGATTCTTTTCGCCGATCTTCTTGATGAAGCCGGGGATGTTGATGCCGACCGGACAACCGGAAACGCAGGGCTGGTCGGGGCACATCAGGCAGCGTTCCGACTCGCGTAGCGCGTCGTCCGGGTGATAGCCGCAGGCGACTTCAGCAAAATTCTTGGAGCGCACGGCAGGTTCCTGCTCGCGCATCGGCGTGCGTTCCTGCGGGATGCTGCGGATGGTTTTTTTCTTGGCCATGGGTTTCAGCTCTGTTTCAGGTGGTGAACGATGGTCAGGATTTGACGCCATCGACGGCGTTGTCGATGGTTTTCTTCAAGCGGCAGCCTTTGTCGGCTTTGCCGGCCTTTTCCTTCTCCCAGTGGTCGAGCGCCATGCGCTCTTCCTTAGTGTAGCGGCGAAGGCGGGTCATGAGGTCATCAAAGTCGACCTGGTGGCCGTCAAAGTCCGGGCCGTCGACGCAGGCGAATTTCACCGTGTCGCCGATCTTGACGCGGCAACCGCCGCACATGCCGGTGCCGTCGACCATCAGCGGGTTGAGGCTGACCATGGTCTTGATTTTGTGCGGCCGCGTCGTTTCGACACAGCCCTTCATCATGATCGGGGGACCAATGGCAACGACTTCGTCGATGTCCGGGTGCTTGGCGATCGCCTGCTCGATGCCGGCAGTGACCAATCCCTTGATGCCGGCCGAGCCGTCGTCGGTGCAGATGATGAATTCGTCGCAGACGGCGCGGAATTTCTCGTCCCAGAAAATCAGATCCTTGTTGCGGAAGCCGACGACGCCAATCACGTAGGCGCCGCTTTCCTTGAAGGCACGGGCTTGCGGGTAGATCGGCGCGACGCCGAGGCCGCCACCGACGCAGACGACTTTCTTTGCGTGGCTGATATCGCTGGGGATGCCCATCGGGCCGACCAGCGCATGCAGCGAGGTGCCGACGCGGCAGGTCTGCTGCATTTCGCGTGTCGTTTTGCCGACGGCCTGGATGACGAGGGTGATCGTGCCCTTCTCGCGATCGAAATCGGCGATGGTGAGCGGAATCCGCTCACCGTTTTCGTGTAGCATGACAATGACGAATTGCCCCGGTTTGGCGGCCTTGGCCATCATGGGATGGCGAACTTCGAGCAAATAGGTGACGTCAGAGAAATCCTCACGAGCCACAATTTCATAGCAGGACATCGATCGTTCCTTATATCCGTGGATTCACATGGTGGGCAAACACCCTGTAAGCAGATGTCCGATGCCTTTCGGCGATCGGGGTGTATCTGGAAGACACCGGTTTGAGGCTGGAGGCAAAAATCAGTGCGTCCGAGATGATACCTGTCTTGGGGGTTGAAGGGAAGGATTTTCCTATACCTATTTTGTTATTAATGCAATCGTTGTATATTCATCAACATGTGAAATTTCGGAACTAACCTATGCGTAGAAAAATTCCCGGAACCGAGCTTTTGATTGCCTTCGAAACAGCCGCGCGGCATCAAAGTTTTACCCGTGCGGCAGAAGAGCTTTCCCTGACCCAGAGCGCTGTTTGCCGGCAGATTCTGTCGCTCGAATCGATGCTTGGGGTGCAACTCTTCAATCGCATCAAAAAGCGTGTGACGCTTTCCGAAGCTGGACAGATCTATGCCCGGCAGATCAGGGAAAACCTGACGCGTATCGAACACGATACGCTTTCCTTGATGGCACATCGCGGTTCCGGTGGCGTGCTCGAACTCGCGGTCATTCCGACCTTCGCCACGAGTTGGCTGATTCCCCGACTTGGTGACTTTCACGCATTACATCCCGCCATTACCCTCGATTTATCGGCCCGAGCCGAGCCGTTCATGTTCACCGACACGCCCTTTGATGCAGCCATTCATTTCGGGGATCCGATGTGGCCGGGCGCCATTACCGAGCGTTTGTTCGGTGAGGAAATGATCCCGGTGTGCAGTCCGGACCTGCTGGGTGGCAAAACCTTGATCAGTCCGGAGGACATGGAAAGCATGCCGCTGTTGCATCAATCGTCACGGCCCGATGCCTGGCGGGATTGGTTCGAGGCGGCCGGGTTTGGTCACGTCAATGCCATGGGCGGCGCCCGCTATGAACTATTTTCGATGTTGGTCGAAGCGGCTAAAGTGGGTATGGGCGTGGCACTGGTTCCGCGCTTTTTCGTGCTCAACGAACTGGCCTCAGGGCGGTTGATCATGCCGTCGCCGGTCGTATTGCGCAGCCGACGCAGTTACTACTTGGTCTATCCGGAAAACAAACAGGAGTCGGTGCCCTTGCAGGTCTTTTCGGAATGGCTGCGCAAGCAGGCAGCAGATTATCGGGCGACGATCGAAACGGCCTGTTGAGAGGGGTTAGCGTAACAGTAAGGGCAGGATGACGGCGGTCAGCATGCCGTTGAGCCCCATGGCCAGCGCCGAGAAGGCCCCCATTTCTTCGCTGAACATGAAGGCGCGGGCGGTGCCGAGACCATGGGCCGCCAATCCGGCGGCAAAACCTTGGGCGGCATGATCGTGGATGCGCAAAAGGCGAAAGAGGCCCGGAAATGCAGATGCGCCGAGGATGCCGGTGACAATGACCAGAACGGCGGTCAGCGAAGGGATGCCGCCGATTTGTTCAGCAACGCCCATGGCGATCGGGGTGGTGACCGATTTCGGCGCCAGCGAGTATACGGTTTCCGGCGTGGCACCGAGCCACCGGGCGACGATCATGGCCGAAAAGGCGGCCGTCGCCGAGCCCGCAAGCAGCGCGATCACCAGCGGTAGCGCCATCCTTTTCAGGCGTTTCCAGTAAGCAAAAAGTGGCACGGCAAGCGCGACGGTGGCCGGTCCGAGCAGGAAATGGACGAACTGTGCGCCCTCGAAATAGCGGATGTACGGAATCTTTGTGGCCCACAGGAATAGGGCAATGATGAAAATGGCAATCAGCACCGGATTGGCCCAGGCCTGCTGACCGCTGCGCCGGAAAATCCAGAAGCCAAGTTGATAGGCGAGCAGGGTAAGGGTCAGGCCAAGCAGGGGCGAAGTTGATAGATAGACCCAGGTTTCCGTCAAGGGCGCCGGGTTCATGGCGTTTCCTTTTCGTCGGTGTTGCCCATCTTGCCGGTCAGGGCCTTGAGCACAAGGGCCGTGACGGCCAATCCGGCGATGGTACTGACGAGAAGGGCGGCGGTGATCGGCAGCCATTCGTCGGCAACGCGGTGGATGTGAAGCATGACCCCCGCACCAGCGGGTACGAAAAGCAGCGAGAGGTGCTGCAACAAGGTGCCGGTGTTTTGTTTCAATTCGGCATCCGCCCGCCCTCGGCCGAGCAGGGTCAGGAACAACAAGGCCATACCGATCACCGGTCCGGGAATCGGCCAGGCAAGCGCGCGGACCAACACTTCGCCAACAAGTTGGTAAAGCAACAGCAGGGCAAAAGTGTTGATCATGGCAATTTGGCCTGCCTACATCTTTTGTCCGTGTTCACGCGTGTCATGGAAACCGACCTTGGTCCATTTTTCCCGCGTCACGTCGAGGTTATACCGCGTGCTGGCGAGATAAACGAGGTTGCCGTCCACATCCTTGGCCATACGGTGCTGCTGCTCGCGTTCAAAATTCCTGCGCGTGGTCTCATCTGGGAAGGTCAGCCAGCGGGCGGTGTGAATATCGGCGGATTCGAAAATAGCGTCGACTTTGTATTCGGTTTGCAGCCGTTGGGCAACGACCTCAAACTGCAAGGTGCCGACGGCACCGAGCAATAACGCACCCGTGGCCAAATTCTCAAAGACCTGAATGGCGCCTTCCTCGCCCAGTTCCTGCAGCCCTTTCTGCAACTGCTTGCTCTTCAGCGGATCGCGCAGGCGGGCGACGCGGAAGAGTTCCGGCGAGAAGTAGGGGATACCCTTGAAGCCCAGTGTTTCGCCTTCGGTCAGCGTGTCGCCGATGTGCAAGTTACCGTGGTTGTGGATGCCGATGATGTCGCCCGCGACGGCATCCTCCATCAGCACCCGCTCGTTGGCCATGAAAGTCAGCGCGTTGGCGAGTTTCATCTCCCGATCCATGCGCACATGCTTGACCTTCATTCCGGATGTGTAGCGACCTGAGCAGACGCGGAAAAAAGCGATCCGGTCACGGTGCTTTGGATCCATGTTGGCCTGAATTTTGAAGACGAAACCTGAAAAATTGGCTTCGGCTGGTTCGACCATGCGTGTTCCGGCGTCGCGTTGTTGCGGTTGCGGTGCCCAGTCGAGCAGCGCCTGCAGGATTTCCTGGACGCCGAAATTGTTGATCCCGGAACCGAAGAAAATCGGCGTCTGCTGGCCGGCGAGAAAATCGACGAGATCAAACGGGCTGCTCGCGCTACGGATCAGGTCGACGTCTTCACGCAATTTGCCGACTTCGAGGGGAAAGTCACGGTCGAGGAGCGGGTTGTCGATGCCGTCAATCTTCTCGGCCTCGGTGCGCTTCTCCTCGCCGGGCGCAAAGCGGAGCAGACTGTCGTTGCCGAGGTGGTATACGCCGCGGAAAGTTTTTCCCATGCCGATCGGCCAGGTGATCGGCGCGCATTCAATGTTCAGTACCGATTCGATTTCTTCTAGCAGTTCAAAGGGTTCGCGCACTTCGCGGTCGAGTTTGTTGATGAAGGTGATGATCGGGGTGTTGCGCATACGGCACACGTTGAGCAGCTTGATCGTCTGCGCTTCGACCCCCTTGGCGGCGTCGATGACCATCACCGCGGCGTCGACAGCCGTCAGTACGCGGTAGGTGTCTTCCGAAAAATCTTCGTGGCCGGGGGTGTCGAGCAGGTTGACCGTATGCCCTTGGTACTCGAACTGCATGACCGAGCTCGTCACCGAAATGCCGCGCTGTTTTTCGACTTCCATCCAGTCGGAGGTGGCGTGACGGGCGCTCTTGCGGCTTTTGACCGTGCCGGCAAGCTGGATGGCACCGCCAAACAGCAAGAGTTTTTCCGTCAGCGTGGTTTTGCCCGCGTCCGGATGCGAGATGATCGCAAAGGTGCGGCGTTTGGCGACGTCGCGCAGAATTTCAGGGGGAAAGGGGCTGGTGCTCATAAGGAATAAGTTCCGCTGCAAAAACAAAAGCCGCAGGACGGGGAAAATAAAGTTCCCTTCGGCGGCGCGCAGGCCGAACTATAGCAAGACTTGATCGTAACTGGAACGAAAGGGCGTTCCCACGAGGGGGGGTAAGTTGTTCAGGACGCTGCAATTTCGGGAGATTGCCGGCGCTCTTGCGAAGCAAGGTGGTATAAAGAGAATATGGTAGCCTCCACCCACAATAATGGGCCGGAATTGGGCCACCTTGATCATCCAATACGGGATCAGAAGTAGATATGCCCTTAAATTCGACACTTGATTTCAAGCCGCTGTCTATCGAACGCCTGCCGTGGCGAAGGTATTTGAGTGTATTCCTCGGCGCAGTCGTGATCTGGCTTCTCGTCGCTTGGGTTTTGTCCGGACACTATATCGACTGGAAAATTAGACAGTATCTGCAAGATGCCCATGAGGTGATCGATAGGGATATTGCCGATATGGCGACCGGGTTGGAGCGTAACTTGTCGATATTTCATGGCGTTCCATCGATTATCAGCCGAGACGATGCGATCCGCCGCGCCTTGCAGAAAAACCACTCGGATGCGCGAATGCGGGCACTTGATGTGACTTCGCGACAGGCGGAATGGATCCGGAATCCCGAACTGAATGCTCTGAGCGCTTCGTTGCTCCAATCGGTCCGGAACGCGCCGGCGTTCAGTGTCATCTGGGTGATGGACGCGGAGGGGTATTGCATCGCGTCAAGTAACAGTGTGACCAGTGGCGGTTTTGTCGGCGTCAATTACATCGATCGTGAGTATTTCACGGAGGCTCGGGAGGGGCGTGAAGGTCAGCAATTCGCCGTCGGCCGGGTAACGCGGATTCCCGGCCTGTTTTTCTCGGCGCCCGTTTTTGATCGAGACAGGCTCCTCGGCGTCGTTGCCGTCAAGGTTGACCTGCCTTACCTGTCTTCCTGGGTCAATCAGTCGCACGCGTTTATTTCGGATAATTATGACGTCGTTATCCAGGCGCAGGATAAGAATATTGAGTTGCATGCCTTGCCCGGGGCGAGGGTATATCGATTGACTCCCCAGCAACGGCTCGGGCGCTACCTGCGCACCGATCTTCCGGAACTAGCGATCGCGGCTTGGGCCGGGGATATGGATTCTGGACTCTATCGACTGAAAGGGCGTGAGATTCCCTACCTGATGCGGTCCAGAGACGTTCAGAACGACAATCTGGCCGTGACGGTTCTGCAGCCCGTCGAAAAAATCGCTTCGAAACAGCAGGATCGCCGGGATCTGTTTGTGTTGGGGGCATTGCTCGGGACGTTGCTGATCGGCGCCGCAACGGCAGGGGTGTTCTATCTGAACAATTACCGGCGGACGATTCGTAACCGCGAGCATCAGCGCCAGATCGAGTATCTGGCCAGCCACGATGCGCTCACCGGACTATTCAGTCGGGCCGTGATCGATCAGCTGATTGGCCAGGGCATTGCCTCGGCCGCTCGTTCCGGTCGTCGCATGGCGGTTCTGTTCATGGATCTCGACATGTTCAAGGACATTAACGATTCCATGGGGCACGAGACCGGCGATTTGGTCTTGCGCGAGGTTGCCAACCGGCTACAAGGAAATTTGCGTGCTTCCGATCCGGTCATTCGTCATGGTGGCGACGAATTCGTCACTATCCTGAACGATCTGGAAACTCCGGAAAACGCGGCTGCGCTCACGCGAAAATTGCTCGAGTCGTTGAATCAGCCCATTGTTGTACATGGCGTTACGCTGAATCTTTCGGCCAGCATCGGCGTCGCCGTCTATCCCGAGGATGGCGATACGCCTTCGCAGCTTTTGAGTAACGCCGATTCGGCTTTGTATCGGGTCAAGGCCAACGGACGTTCGGATTTTAGTTTTTACCACAGCAGCATGAACGCCGAGACCATGACCCAGTTGTCGCTGGGAAGTGAGTTGCGCGAAGCGTTGTCGGAGGGGCAGTTCGTTCTTCATTACCAGCCTCAGTATTCGCTTGCAGATTCTCGCGTTGTCGGGTGCGAAGCCCTGATCCGCTGGCAGCATCCTCTGCGCGGCCTGCTGATGCCTGGTGAGTTTCTGCCCGTTGCCGAAAAATCCGGATTTATCGTCGCGCTGGGGGAGTGGGTGATCCGCGAAGCCTGTCGGCAATCCGGTCAATGGCGACGAGATGGGCTGATCGATTTTCCGATCGCCGTGAATTTGTCGGCCGTTCAATTGCGCAAACCCGGTTTGGTCAAAACAATCGAAAAAGCTCTGGCCGATTCCGCCTTGCCGCCGGAGGCTATCGAATTCGAATTGACCGAGAGCGCTGTCGTCGAGAACATTGTTGAAACCTCGAAGACACTGCAGTCCTTGAAGGAACTCGGCGTCAGCCTCTCGATCGACGATTTCGGTACTGGTTATTCGAGTCTGGCCTATCTCAAACGCTTCGAACCGGACATACTTAAAATCGATCGTACTTTTGTGCGCGATGTCGAGACGGATGCGAACGATCTGGCCGTCGTCAATGCCATTATTGGAATGGGCAAAAGCCTCGGTTTTCGGGTTGTTGCCGAGGGGATCGAAACCGAATCCCAGGCCATTTTGATTGAACAACTGGGGTGCCACGAGATTCAGGGCTATTATTTCAGCAGACCGCTACCGGCGGGGGGGTTCTCGGAATTCATTCGGCAGCAGAAAGCCCGGAATCCATCCTAGGGGCATTGGCGGCCTTGTGTTTGCCGCCAATGCAGAACCGAACGGGGCCTTATTTTTCGAGCGTCGCCGCTTCCATCTCCTCCGGTGAGACATCCCGGATATGCGTCGCGACCGACCATTGGTGACCATAGGGGTCGATCAGGCGTGCGTAACGATCCCCCCAGAACATGTCGGTGACCGGAAAAGTGATTCGTGCTCCGGCTTTAACGGCTAATTCCACGAAACTGTCGACGTCCTCGACATAGAGGTGGATGCTGACGGGCGTTCCTTTCAAAGCCAATGGGCTGAGCATGCCCCGCTCCGGGAATTCATCAATCAGCATCAGCGAAGAGTCGCCGATCTTGAGGTGGGCGTGCATCAATCGGCCATCGGGACCGGGGATGCGCGCGACTTCGACAGCGCCAAAGGCCTTGACATAGAACATGATGGCATCGACGGCGCTATGGCACACCAGATGCGGGGTGATCGTGTGCATGCCTCTAGGTATTGCTTGTACTGTACTCATGATTCAATCCTGTCAGTTGGGGTGGGTCGGAAACCTCGCGTCATCTAACTTTATTGACAATGCGATAAAGCGTTTGTTCAGGGCGATGTCCGGAGTCGTTGTAGCTGTTGTCGATCCGTTAAATCAATTGTCTTTGTTTGAGTTCTTCCTTGAGCCAGGCGTAGCAGATGGGCGCGGCCACCAGTCCGGGGAGGCCGAAGACGCTTTCCATGGCCAGCATGGCTGTCAGGAGCTCCCAGGCCTTGGCGTTGATGTGCAGGCCGACGATACGTGCGTTGAGAAAGTATTCGAGCTTGTGGACGACGACCAGGAACGTCAGCGACGAGATGGCGACGGCCGGTGAGCGCGCCAGACTGACGATGAAGATGACCGTATTCGAAATCAGGTTGCCGACCACCGGCAACATCCCGGCGACGAAGGTGACGACAATCATGGTTTTGGTCAGAGGCAGCGAAATGCCGAAAAGGGGGAGCGCGACAGCTAGGTAAATGCCTGTGAGTGCCGTGTTGATCGCCGAAATTCGAATTTGGGCAAAGACAATGCGGCGAAAAGCTTCGCCGAGGTTAAATACCCGCTGCGCCAAGGATTTCGCCAGCGGCCCATGGCCATCTGTGCTGAACATTTCGTTCAAGGAGACCATGGCGCCAATCACCATGCCGATCAGTACATGCGCCAGGACGAGTGCGGTTTCCTTGCCGATTCGCTGCAGTTCCGCAGCGTGTTCGCGCAACCAGGTGCTGAGATTGTTACTGATTTCACTGGTGTCCGTGGGGAGGTAGTCGGCCAGCCACTGGGGGAGCTGGGCGCGCGAGCTTTGCAGAATGTCGGCCATTTTGGCGAGCAGCGTTGGGATGCTGCCGCCTTCGCTTTTCAGGAAAAGGATGATGCCGAAAACGGCTGCCGAAACCAGTCCGACCGCAATGACAACAACCAGGATAACCGCGACGCCGCGGGCGCGAACATTCGAAAGATGCGGAGCGAAGAGCGGAATGAAGGTGCGAACCAATTCATAGACCATCAACCCGGCAATCAGCGAAGGGAAGAGATTGAACTTGAGTATGAAGGTCATCCCCAGGATGGCCAGAATCCAGGAGGCGTAATCGCTGAGACAGACCGCGGTGGGTTTGTTCATGATCGGGTAGGTTCCGACAAAAATGACATTTAACCACAGGCGGAACCGAGCGGTGGTGCTGCGTAGAGCATTACCTGGGATGATCAAATGTCAGGACGGGCCAACCACTTCAGCGCGCCATTTCCTGCGGCATGGCCACTGGCCAGGCAACCGGTGAGCAGATAGCCGCCGGTCGGTGCCTCCCAGTCGATCATTTCGCCGGCACAGAAAACCCCCGGGAGGTCGCGGATCATTAGGTTTTCATCGAGGGCTTCGAAGCCTACGCCGCCGGCGCTGCTGATCGCTTCGGCCAACGGGCGTGGCGAAATGAGTTTGAGCGGCAGCGCCTTGATGGCGGTGGCCAAGCATTCCGGATTGGCGATCTCGACTGAGGTCAGGCATTCGTAAAGCAGGGCGGTCTTGATTCCTTTAAGCCCAAGACGGCTTTGCAGGTGACTGGCGAGGGAGCGCGAGCCGCGCGGTCGGGTGACTTCATCCAGGACGTGGGACAGGGGGCGGTCGGGCAGCAGATCGAGGATGAGCGTCGTTCCGTATGTCGGATTTAGTTCGATGTTGTCGCGAAGCGGGGCCGACAAAGCGTAGATCAATCCGCCCTCGACGCCGTTTTCGGTGATGATGAATTCGCCACGCCGACGATGCTCGTTGCCATCGACGTCAACGACGCTAGCCGCCACCGTTTTCACAGGTTCGCCGGCAAAGCGCTGGCGGAGGTGCTCGCTCCAGGCGACATTGAACCCGCAATTGGCGGGACGCAACGGAGCGACTGGCACGCCGAGTTGACAGAGTCGTTCTGTCCATTGCCCGTCTGCCCCGAGTTGCGGCCAACTGCCTCCCCCCATGGCCAGAATGACGGCGTCGGCGCAGCATCTGAATTCGCCGGCGGGTGTGTCGAATGCGAGGGCGTATTGCCCGTTTCCGAGTCGTTCGAGGCCGTGCCAGCGGTGGCGGGCGTGAATGCTGATGCCGTCGTGGCGTAGGCGGTGCAACCAGGCGCGCAGGAGGGGCGCCGCTTTCATGTCGGTTGGGAAAACGCGCCCCGACGAACCGACGAATGAGTCGATGCCGAGGCCGTGCATCCACTCGCGTACGGCGTCCGGTCCGAAGCTGTCAAGCCAAGCTGCAATACGCGCTTCCTTATTTCCGTAGCGGTGGCGAAAGTCAGCCAGGGGCTCCGCGTGGGTAATGTTCATGCCGCCCTTGCCGGCCATCAGGAATTTGCGACCGAGCGTGGGCATGGCGTCAAACAGTTTAACGTGGAGCTTGGTCTTGCTCTGATGGCGACTGATCACCTCGGCCGCCATCAAGCCGGCGGGGCCGCCACCGACAATAGCCAAAGTGATCTCCCCTCTTGGGGTCATATTTTGGATAGCCTCGCCGGTGCGGAGAGCCGATTCCCAAGATGGCCCAGTCCGAGGGCTGGAAGCGCCGCTTGCAGGCGCTCCGGCCGGGTACTGGCGAGCAATGTCAAGCTGCCCCGGCTGTGCGAGTTTGGCGCGGCCAAGCGCACGCATTGGCGCGCGACGGCGTCGGCTACATCGACCAGTGTGGCGCGGCCGGCAACGATGGGGGTGAGAATCGGCGCAAGAAAGGCGTAGTGAGTGCAGCCAAGCACGATACGGTCTGTACCGGCTGCCAGTGTCGGTTCCAGGTGTTGTCGTACCGATTCGGCAAAATCGGTATCGCCGAGCTGCAGGGTTTCGACTTGGGTTGCCCAGCCGGGACAGGGCAGGACGTCGACGCATACGTTGCCCGCGTGTTGCCGGATCAGGCGCGCGAGGCGTTCGCTACGAGCGGTCGATGGTGTGGTCAATACCGCGATACGCCGGCTGAGTGTGCTCGTGGCTGCGGGCTTGACTCCGGGTTCGATACCGATCACCGGAAGGAGGGGGAGCGATTTTCGGAGTTCGGCAACCGCAGCCGCCGTTGCCGTGTTGCAGGCGACGACGATGGATGTACATCCCCGTTCGGCAAGATGCTGGCCGATGCACAGTACCCGACTGCGGATAAAGGCGTCGTCCTTGTCACCGTAAGGCACGTGGGCGGTGTCAGCAAAATAGACAAGATCGGCACAAGGCAAGGCATCAGCGATTGCGGCGAGCACCGAAAGGCCGCCGAGGCCACTATCGAATATGCCAATCATCCGTGCTTGAGTTGTATTCGGAGGAGGTTGAAAAGCGGGAGCGAAATGTTTCGACGTTGTTCAATTTGTCGATTCCGTTCCCAATTTTTGAATTATCGCATGGTTTCCAATGGGCAGAAGGTCAGGTCTGAGCTGAGATATATGCACCGCACATTTATTGTGCGTTAACGCTGGGTTATAGGGCGACGTGCACTGAAAAAGGGCGTGGCAGGGCGATTGATGCCTAGGTCGCATCGTCTGTGCAGGTTTTGGCTCACATACAGACCAATATGGCATTGGTGCGCTTTTTGCATTGAACGAGCATCTATCGGGAGGGAAAATGTTCGAATTCATTCACCAGATGATTGGAAAACTGAGTGTCAGCCGTAAATTGACATTGATTTACCTGCTCGATTTATCCGCTGTCATTTTCGTCTCGTCGATTTTGATCAACGAGAAGTACATCGCCATTAATTTTGCGCGAAACGAGATCGAAGGAAATTCCTACATCAGTGCTATTCAGGGGGCGCTGCTTTCGGATCACCCCGGCAAGCCGAAGCCCGATTCGGAGCGCTCTGCGCCAAAAATTATCCAGGATGCGGAAAGTCGGTTCGGAAAAGATTTTGGCACTGGCTTACTGGTGGAAGATATCTCCAGTCGTTTGGTTTCCAGCGGCGGACTGGAAGTGCTCGATCATTCGAACCGCGAGCATTTGATTCACCTTTTGAAATCATTGATTACCCGCATCGGCAATCAATCCAATCTCATCCTTGATCCTGATTTGGACAGCTATTACACCATGTCTTTGGTGGTGCTGCGTTTTCCGGAATTGTTCGATTTGTCCTTTCAGATAGGAGATAAGGCTAGAGAGGTTCAGGTTGAGAGCGATTCGATAAAGCGTTCGCAGAAGCAGACGGAATACCTGATCATCGAAGGGCGTTTGAAAGCGCTGGCGGATCAGATCGCCACGGATTACGGTGAGGCGATGGCGGCGAATGCCGCACTCCATCCCGTGTTTGAATCAGTCAAGGAGTCCCTGCTGAAAGATATTGATGCACTGCGAACAGCGACTCGAGTGGTGGCTTTGGGCCGAATAACTCCAGAAGCGGTGCAAGAAGTTGAAAATCGCCGTCTACAGCTTAAGGCAAATCTCTCCGTGGCTTGGTCTCAGGCGAACCAGACGCTCGAAGGATTGCTCGCCCAACGAGTTGACGGCCTGTTTAGCAAAATGTGGTGGCACCTCGGAACGGCGGTGATTTTCCTGTTCCTCATTTTGTCGGTGGTGTTTTTTGTCGCCAGAATGGTTGTCTTGCCTGTTCGACGATTGTCCGATGTTGCTGCTCGTGTCAGCCAGTCGTCCGATTATTCGCTACGCGCCGAATGGTCTTCTCAAGATGAACTGGGGCGATTGGTCAATGCATTCAATCGGATGCTGGAGCAATTAGACCGATCCCGATTGATCGAACAGGAGTTGGCGGCCAGTGCGCGTGCGGCAATTGTCCAGCAGGAATTGCTGGAAGCCATGCCGATTGCCTTGATGGTCACCGAGATCCCGCGGCACGAGGTTTTGCATGCCAATCGTCCGGCGCAGAACTGGCTTCAGGATTGTTCGACGGATCCCTGGGTTGGCGGACTCGATAACTCGCTCCGGATTCGTTTTTTCCAGCAACTGTCGGATACCGGCGCCGTCGATGGGCTGGAGGTGCTCTGGCAGACCGGCAGTGAGGCACGATGGGCCTTGCTTTCCGCGCGGTTATTGCGTTACCAGGGAAAAAATGCCGTCCTCACGACATTTACCCCGATCGGACAAACCAAACTGATGGAAGCTCGTCTGGCACTTTGGGCCAAGGTTTTCGAAGCCTCATCGGAAAGCATTCTGGTCACGAATGCGCAACAAAAAATTGCCACCGTGAATCGTGCTTTTTGCAGAAGTTCCGGGTACGAGTTCTCGGAAGTGGTCGGAGATGTTCCTCACTTCATGTGTTCGAACGATCACCCTGAAGGGTTCTACGATCTGATCTGGAAAACGGCGAAATTGCGCGGTTCGTGGCAAGGCGAGTTGTCGATCAGCCGCAAGAACGGAGAAGTCTTTCCGGCCTGGGCGGTATTCAATGCCGTGCGCGACGAAGTGGGAGAGGTGACTCACTATGTTGTAGCTTATCTGGATATCAGTGAGCGCAAGGAAAGCGAACGCCGTATCAGTTATCTGGCCCATCACGATACCCTGACCGATTTGCCTAACCGGGCGCTTTGCCTGGATCGCCTGAATGTCGCCATTCAGCAGGCGGAGCGGAACAAGAAGCGCGTGGGGGTCCTGTTTCTTGATCTGGATCGTTTCAAGAACATTAACGATTCGCTGGGTCATCATATCGGGGACGGATTGCTGCGTTCCGTTGCTTCGCGTTTGCTGGCGTCGATTCGTGCCGGCGATACAGTCAGCCGACTTGGCGGTGACGAATTCGTGGTTATTTTCAACGGCGTCGTCGATGCCGCCGAAATCAGGAAAGTTGTCGATGAACGCCTGGTTCCCTTGATTCGACAGCCACATGACGTCGAAGGAACGGTCTTGCACGTTTCCTGTAGTGTCGGCATTGCCGTCTATCCCGAGGATGGGGAAGAGGTTGATGTGCTCATGAAGAACGCCGATGCTGCCATGTATCAGGCCAAGCATGAGGGGAGAGACAGTGCCCGTTTCTTTACTCCCGAAATGGACCGTAAGGCCCGTGATCGCATTGAACTTGAGATTGAGTTGAGAAGCGTGGTCGAAAGGGGCGAATTGCTCCTGTGTTACCAACCGCGGGTGGAAGCAGGCAGTGGACGTATTGTCGGTGTCGAGGCCCTTGTCCGTTGGAAGCATCCGGAAAGAGGCTTGATTGAGCCATCCCGCTTCATTCCTGTGGCCGAGGAGTCCGGCTTGATAGTTTCGATCGGCTATTGGATTTTTGGCGAGGTCTGCCGGCAACACCTTTTGTGGCGAGAAAGTGGCATAGGAAGTGTTCCCGTTTCAGTCAATATCTCTCCTGCGCAGTTTCGAGATGCTGGTTTGATTAATGCCTTGCGCGAAGCCATGCAGCGCTACAACGTTACGCCCTCTCAAATCGAACTTGAGTTGACGGAATCGTTGTTGATGAAAGACATGGCGAGTACGGTCCAGTTGCTGCAGGGCTTCAAAGCCTTGGGGGTTTCATTGGCAGTAGACGATTTTGGAACGGGGTATTCGAGCCTGAATTACCTGTCGCGTTTCCCGATCGATAAATTGAAAATCGACCAGTCTTTTGTGAGTGACATCCTGGAGGATGCCAAGGATCGTGCGATTACCGAGGCCATTATCGGATTGGGGCATGCCCTTGGACTTGGCGTCGTTGCCGAGGGGGTGGAAAGCATCGAGCAAAAAACGTTACTTCTCGCGGCTGGATGCGATGAGCTGCAGGGGTATTTGTTCAGCAAACCCATTTCGGGCGAAGAGTTTTCCCGCTGGAGTATGGCTTCGTCATCGCTCGGTTGCCCGATTCTGTGATAGTCATCCGGCTCGGAGTTTTCGGATGACTGGCTCTGTCGTGGGGCGTACGTCGCGCCAGAGGAAGAAGCTCTCGGCGCCTTGTTCGACAAGCATGCCCAGGCCGTCAGAAACCTTGAGTGCTCCGGCGTCGATTGCCGCGCGCATGAAGGCGGTTGGTTCGTTGGCGTAAAACATGTCGTAGGCCAGCGAATGGTTTCCCCAGACCGTGCCGGGCAGGGGGGGGGCTTCATCTGTCAGACCGGAGGCCGTGCCATTGATGACGATATCGAAACTTCCCGTGATTTCGTCGAATCCGCCGCCGTGCAATGTTGTCGTGCCGACGAGCTCGGCGAATTGCCGGGCAAGATCAACCGCCTTGGCGGCAGTACGGTTGGCGATAAAGACTTCTGCCGGTTGTTCGGCGAGGATGGGCAGCAAGGCACCGCGCACGGCGCCGCCGGCGCCGAGCAGGAGGACGCGTTGGCCGGCAAAGCTGCAACCGAGGTTGCGCGAAATGTCGCGCACGATGCCGCAGCCGTCGGTGTTGTCGCCGAGAATCGTACCGTCTTCACGGAAAACCAGGGTGTTTACAGCGCCGGCGGCTTGGGCGCGCGGCGTCAGTTCGTCGGCCAGTTCATAGGCCTCGACCTTGAAGGGAACGGTGACATTCATCCCCTTGCCGCCTTCATCCTGAAAGCGGCGAACGGTTTTCGCGAAGCCGTCGATGGGGGCGAGGATTTTGTCATAGCCGATGTCCTGCCCGGTTTGCTCGGCAAAAGCCTTCTGCAACAACGGCGATTTGGAATGGGCTACAGGGTTGCCGATGACGGCGTAACGGTCGGTCATGCGCTGGAGTGTCCGTTGGAAAGCGTTTGTCATTGCCCGCAGGGCTGAGTCTGGGCGCGATTTTACCGCTTTTTATCCGGCGTTTTCGTAAGGCAGGCGAAGGCGGGCAATCAGGCCGCCCCCATCGCGCGGCAAGAGTTCGAATGATCCACCGTGCAGCCGGATCGCGCGTTCCACGATGGCCAGGCCGAGGCCGGTGCCGCTGGCGTTGCTACGTGCGCTTTCAAGTCGGGTGAAGGGGCGTTTCAGGCGTTCCACTTCGTTTTCGGGAATGCCGGGGCCACGGTCGAGGACGTCGATGACGATTTCGCCATTTTCGGCGCGAGTTTCGATGCGGATCGGTTCGCCTGCATACTTGCGTGCATTTTCCACCAGATTGCTCAAGGCGCGGCTTAGGGCGCGCCGGTTGATGCGTGCCGGCGGCAATTCAGACGTCGCGATTTCAATCGCGGCCGGCACCCGCTTTGCTGCATTCGCGAACGGTTCGACCAACGAATTGATGTCGGCGAATTCGAGCGCTTCGACACTTTCGTCGCGCGCATAATCGAGAAACTGGCCGATGATGCCGTCCATCTGTTCGACGTCCTCGACGGCGGCTTCACGTGCTGCCTCGTCGTTGATCGACATTTCCAGTTCCAGGCGCAATCGCGCTAGCGGCGTGCGCAGATCGTGCGAGATGCCGGCCAGGATTTCGGCGCGTTCGCTATCGATCCGTTTGAGGTCGCCGGACATGCGGTTGAATGCTTTTGCGAGTTGGACTAATTCGATGGCACCACGCTCTGCGATGGGTTCAGGATAGCGGCCGCGCCCAACATCGCGAGCGGATCGAGCGAGGATGCGCATTGGCAGCGTGATGCGCGAGACGATCAGCCAGGCGAAGAAGAGCGCGAGTAATAGCGAGCCGCCGCCCCAGGCCATCCAGTACCATGGGAAACGGGTCTTCGCATGTTCTGCGGGGAGCATCAGCCAGTATTCATCTTCTTCAGTATCGCCGATGGAAAAGCTGACCCAGATGCCGTTGATTCCATTAACGCTGCCGGCAAAACGGGTTTTGGGATCGAGTTGCGCCATGGCTGTTTCATGCATGAAGCGGAAGACATAACTGTCCGGCAAGTCCTGGGTTTCATCGGTCGGTTCGGCCGGATAGACGTGCACCCCTTCGCTTTCGGCGAGGTCGCTGAGCAGGCTCAAGCGTTTGGCGGGATCGGCCGAGACGAGGGCCGCCCGGGTCAGGTTGACGACGCTGACAGCGAGTTGGGCAAGTTGCCGTGCCCGCGGTTCGCGTTCGGCGAGTCCGAACAAGGTCAGCCAGATGCCGACTGTGATCACGATCAGCACGCTGACCAGCAGGAAAGTGCGAACCAGCAGGGTGCGGGGAACAAGCTTCTGCAATGGCACTTGGGGCGAATTTCGTCGATGGATTATTTGGCTGCTGCCTGGCCGTCGGGAATGAAGACGTAGCCGAAGCCCCAGACGGTTTGCAGATAACGCGGCGAGGCCGGTTCGGGTTCGACAAGCTTGCGCAGGCGCGAGACCTGCACGTCGATGGCACGGTCGAATGGGCCTTGTTCGCGGCCGCGCGCAAGCGTCATCAGCCGGTCGCGCGAGAGGGGTTGACGCGGGTGTTCGAGGAGCACCTTGAGGACGGCGAACTCCCCGGTGGTCATCGGTTGGATTTCTCCATTGCGTTTCAAGGTACGGCTGGCAAGATCGACTTCGACATTGCCGAAAGTGATGGTTTTGTCCTCCGGTGTCGGTGCTCCTGGTACGGCGGTAACGCGCCGGCGCAGGACGGCCTGGATGCGGGCCACCAGTTCGCGGGGGTTGAAAGGTTTGGGCAGGTAATCGTCAGCGCCCATTTCAAGGCCAACGATGCGGTCGATTTCGTCGCCTTTGGCCGTGAGCATGATAATGGCTTGGTCAGGTTCGCTGCTACGCAAGCGGCGACAGATGGAGAGTCCGTCTTCGCCCGGGAGCATCAGATCGAGCACGATCAGGTTGAAGCTTTCTCGACTCAGGAGTTTGTCCATGGCGGCTGCGTTCTCGGCTGTTCTGACCGTGAAGCCCTGTTCGCCAAGATAGCGCTGGAGTAGATCGCGTAGTCGTTTGTCGTCATCGACGACGAGAATTTTCCGATCGGCCATGATGGTTCCTAACTCATTGTCTGGCGCACGTTATACCTGATTTGGGACTGTCGCTATTCTGACAGCTTCCTATGATACAAATTCTTACAACTTCATCAATGACCAACAAATTGGCGTTACAACTGGCGTGCAGACTGCTTTTCAAGCGTGGGGAAAGCACGAGAGGTTTTCCGCAGCGCGGAAGAAAGGCACAATGGCGCTATTGTTTCGATAGTGCCGGATTTGAAGCGGGGTGATTTGTCTTGAGTTTCAGGATAGTTCTCAGGTCGATAGTCTTACTGGTTTTGCTAGAGCTTTCCGCATCAGGAGCGATAGCAAGTCCGGATGGCGGTCGATTTTACGCCCGTGACCGGGAGCGTCAGAGCATTTCTCAACGTTCGCAGAATCAGGACAGTATCAATAGCTTCCAGCGACGGGAGTCTCGGCGGAGCGAAAACGAAGATATCCGGCGGCGGCAACGACTTTCCCCCGAAGAGCGGCAGCAGTTGCGGCAGGATATCCGTAACGCCGGTCGGGAAATCTATCCGCAGCGGCGCCGTTTCGAACGATAGGTCTGACGTCAGCGTCAAGCGGGAGGATTACTTCAGCCGCCAGGCATGAAAGCGTTCGAGCCAAGCCAATACTTTTTCTGGAGCATGCGCTTTTTTCCAGTTGCCGGCGGCGTATTTGGCGGCTTCCGCCATGGTCGGATAGATATGGATGGTGCCAAGGATTTTGTTCAGCCCGATGCCGTGGCGCATGGCGAGGATGAATTCGGCGATCAGGTCGCCGGCATGTTCGCCGACAATCGTGACGCCGAGGATGTGGTCCTTGCCGGGGGCGGTAAGCACTTTGACGAAACCGTGCGCTTCGCTGTCGGCGATGGCGCGGTCGAGGTCATCAAGATCGTAGCGCGTGACTTCATAAGCCATGCCACGCTCGTTGGCTTCCAGTTCATTCAATCCGACGCGGGCGACTTCCGGGTCGATAAAGGTCGACCAAGGAATCACCGAATAATCCGCCCGGAATTTCCGTAAGGGATCGAACAGGGCATTAACCGCCGCATACCAGGCCTGATGCGCCGCCGTGTGGGTGAACTGGTAGGGACCGGCAACGTCGCCAGCGGCGTAGATGTTCGGATATTTCGTCTGCAGGAATTCGTTGGTCTCGATCGTGCGTCCGGTGGTAATGCCGAGTTCTTCGAGTCCGTAGCCCTTGAGGTTGGCACTGCGGCCGACAGCGATGAGGAGCGTATCGAATGGAATGCGCACTTCTTGGCCCTCATGTTCGGCAAGCAAAAGTTTCTCACCGTTCTCGATAACGAACTTTTTCGGGGTATGAGCCAGCAGGACGTTGATCCCCTCGGACCGGAATTTAGCAGCAATCAGTTCGGATATTTCCAGGTCTTCGCGCACCAGCAGGCGCTTTGCCGTCTGAAGCTGCGTCACTTTGATGTCCAGGCGTGAGAATGCCTGGGTCAGTTCGCAACCGATCGGTCCGCCGCCGAGGACGAGGAGTTGCTCAGGTTTTTTTCGTAGCGTCCAGATCGTGTCCGAGGTGTAGTAGCCGGTGCTTTCAATACCGGGGATTTCGGGGACGAAAGGATGCGCGCCGGCGGCGATGACGATGCCGCGCGTGCTTAGCCGTTCGCGGTGACCGTCGTTGCGCTCGATGTCCACTTCCCAGGGTGAGACGATTCTGGCGCTGCCAGCAATGACTTCAACCCCAAGATTGGTATATCGCTCGGCCGAGTCGTGCGGTTCGACGGTCATGATGATGCGCTGCACACGATCCATCACATCAGCAAACTCGAAATGTGCGCATGCGTCGCGAATGCCGAATTCTTTGGCCCGTTTGATGTGTGACAGGAAGCGCGACGAGCGGATCAGTGCTTTCGACGGCACGCAGCCGGTGTTCAGGCAGTCACCGCCGAGTTTGTGCTTTTCGATCAGGGTGACTTTTGCCTTGACGGCGGCGGCGATGTAGGAAGTTACGAGGCCGGCGGAGCCGCCGCCGATGACAACCAGGTTGCGGTCGAAACGCTTCGGTCGGGTCCAGCCGGCATACACTTTCCTGGCAGCCAGTGCGGAGACTACTTTTCGGGCAATCAGCGGAAACACTCCAAGCAGGGCGAAGGAGGCGAGCAAGGCGGGCGAGAGGATGCCGGAGAGTGAATCGATACGGGCGATCTGTGTTCCGGCATTGACGTATACGAGGGTGCCGGCGAGCATGCCAAGCTGGCTGACCCAGTAAAAGGTGCGGGTTTTGATCGGCGTCAGCCCCATCAATAAGTTGATCATGAAGAACGGAAAGAGCGGTACCAGACGCAGGGTGAAAAGGTAGAAGCCGCCCTCCTTCTCGATGCCGGCGTTGATCGCGCGTAGACGTTCGCCGAACTTCGAATGCACCCAGTCGCGCAGGAGGAAACGCGAAGCGAGGAAAGCCAGCGTGGCGCCGAGGGTCGAAGCAAACGAAACGAGGATCGTGCCCTGGAGAAGGCCAAACACGGCGCCCACGATCAGGGTCATGACGGCAGCGCCGGGCAGGGAAAGCCCGGTGATGACGACATAGGCGGTGAAGAAACCGACCAGTGCCGCCATTGGATGGGTTGCGCGCCAGCTTTCAATGGCCGCCTGCTGGCTTTTGAAATAATCGAGGCTCAGATAGCGACCGAGATCGAACGCGAAAAAGGCGGCGATCAGACCGAGCAATGCCATCAGCAAGGCGATTCTTTTTGAAGTCATGATAGCGCTACCTCCCCGTCGATTTGCCGGCATGCGGCGCGAGTGGGCGAATAATCCGGCCCGTCACAGATGCGCCTGAAATAGGATTCCCAGGCTGGCGAACCTTCCGACCAGTTATTCAGGAAGATCTTGCGCCAGGTTTTGTCATCGTAATGGATGGGCAATGCATCGACGAAGATGTCTCCGATCCTGCTGCCGTAAAGGGGCGTGAGTGGTGACGGGCGCCGGCTGATCCGGGTCAGGACGCCATAGTGGCAGCCGCTGAAGTTGGGCATGCCGGCGGCGCCGTTGTTGACGATCAGCTTGCCATTCTGCAGTTGGCGCATGACCGGTAGGCAGGTGTGGCTGCTGGCGAAAACATCGACGCCGGCTTCGGCAAAGTCGGCGGTGAGCCATTCTTCCGCGCCTGGCTTGTCGAGTTCCGCGACGTCGAAGCGCCAGCCGGCGAGTGACTCGGCGTCGCCATGCACGACGCCGATCTGGATGTCGCCAACCAGATAACGGGCGTACATCGGTAGTTGCTCAAGGGAGCGACACAGTTCGGGATGACGTTGCGCAGTTTGCCTGAGTCGGGCATGAATCCGGTTGGAGCGTTCGACGGTTTTGTCGCCGACTGAATCAGGGTAGGCGCAGCCGCAACCGGCGTCGTTCGAAGCGTTGCCGAATTCAGCTTCCACGTTGCCTAGGATGGCGTCGTGCTGCAGCACGGCTTCGTTGATTTCGCGAAACCCGGTATCGTCGTAATTGAACCAGTTGAAATCGCCGTTGAAAAAGAGCGTGATGGCAGCCTTTTCTTTGTCGGCCATAGTCAGGATGGCCTCCAGTGCTTGCGGATTACCGTACAGGCCACCGATGACATAAAGCGTTTCGGCGCGCCGGGTCGGCGCTTTGGCCAGGGCGGTAGCGCCGTAATGGTAGCGCGTCGGGCAGAAGCGGCCGGCCCGGTTCATGGTGCGTTGCCTGCCGCAGCAAGCCGGCGACGTTCGAGTAGCACGGGCAGAAAGAATCCGGCGGTGCACAAGAGCAGACCGTAGAAATTCGTGCCGAGGAGGATAGCGTATTTGCCCTCGCCGATTGCCCAACTGGCCGGAATCAGGTTCATCGCCTGCAGCGTGCCGAGCGCAATGCCGGTCCAGAACGCCAGGTGAAATGCCAACGGCGAATAGGTGATCTGCCGCGAGAAAAAGAAAATCGGCGCTAGGCCGATGACCATCGTACCGCTGATCGTCGTCGCTTTCAGGATGTCGGTGCCAGCAATCATCGGCAGGTTGCCGAACAGGGCGAATCCAACCATTGTCAGCGCGCCCAGCGTCAGGGCTTTCGGTGACGGCTGGCGTCCGGCGAGCAGCGGCAGCTCACGCGCCACCAACTTGGACAGCGAGGCGAATGTCGAATCGAGTGTGGAAGCGGCAGAGCTGACCATGACGATTGTCATGGCGAACAATCCCGCGAAGCCAAGGCTGCGAGCGACATCAGCCGGTATGTTGCTGGTTGCCTTCAAGCCATCGAGTCTAGCCTGGACGCCGATCAGGCTGAAGGCGAGGATGGCAATGAAACCGAGAATACCGGCGACGATGAAGGCGCGCAGCATGGTCTTTTCGCGCGTGATGAAGGCGCGGTCAGTCAGGACCGGATCGTGGAAGGGGTAGGAAAAAACCTGGAGCAGGGCGACCAGCAGCAAATCCAGGCCGGCATCGAGCGCGAAACTGCCTTCGCTCAGCAGGGCGACGGTCGACCGTCCGGGTAGAACGAAAGCGATGACGATACCAACGAACAGGATGAAAACGACGGCCTGGATCACGTCTGTGAAGATCGAACTGCGCAATCCGCCCTTGAGGCTGTAGAACAAAACGGAAGCCGTGAACAGTAGCGCCGCCGCGATGAACTGGCCGGAGCCGGCCGCGCCGTAATAGCCGCCGACGACGGCGGTATTGCTCCATACTTCGTTGAACAGCCGGATGAGAATTGCCGTCGAGAATGCCAGCGCCGCGCCGCGTCCGTATTTACCGATCAGGAACGGTATGAGTCCGGTGGCGCCTTCGCGGGTGCGCAGCCGATAGATGATGATCCCCGCCAGCGGAATGGACAGCCAGTAGGCGGCATAGGCGAGTCCGCCGACGATGCCGTAGCTGGCGCCGAGGTTGGCGGCGTTGGTTACCGATTTGGCGAAAATCCAGCTGATGAAGATACTCATCGTCAAAGCCCATTCGGAGGCGGGCCGGCCTTGGCTGTCGTGTCCGCGGAAAAAGCCGGCTTCATCGCGGGCACGGGGCGAAATGACGTACATCACGGCGCCAAAGGCGGCAAGAAAACCCCAGAAGACGAAACCTTGAAGTTCGCTCATGGCGACGTCTCCCTTCAAGCGCCGCAGCTCGGGGCGGCGACCGACTCCGTGCCGAGCGCACCGCCGCAGCTTGAGCCTTGCCCGGCCGTGCAGCCATAGCAGTGATCGGCAATCCGGATCGGATGCCCTTCGAGCATGGCGCCGGTGATTTCGCTGATGTGCAGGCGCGAACGACTTTCACCTGTGATTGCCAGCCCCAGTTGCTGGTTGAAGTCGCAGTCGTACACATAGCCCTGCCAGTCGACCGAGAGCAGGTTGCGGCACATCACATGTTCGAGGTTTTCATCGCGATGCGACTCGTGCAGCAATTGCATGTAGCTGTTGAATTGCCCCTTCGAGATCAACATCGATCCAAAGCGTTGGATCGGCATGTTGGCCAGCGTATATAAATTGTTGAAAACGATTCCGAATTCTTTGCTCAAATGGGCTTTGTATGCGGTTTGCAACGATTCCTGTGGGGGCGGCAGGCTCGGTCCCTGCGGGTTGTAGACGAGATTGAGGACGAGGTCGCTTTCGGGCTTTCCATAACCGAGCGTGTTCAGGCGCTTGAGGCCTTTGATGCTGGCCGCGAAAGTGCCTTTGCCGCGTTGCTTGTCGACATTTTCTTCAAGATAGCAGGGCAGGGAAGCGACGATCTCGACGTGATGATCGGCAAGGAATTGTGCGGCACTTTCGAATCCAGGTTCTTCCAGGATTGTCAGATTGCAACGGTCAATAACCTTGAGGCCGCGCGCACGGGCGTTGACGACCAAAGCCCGGAAGTTCGGATTCATTTCCGGGGCGCCGCCGGTTAGGTCAAGAACCTTGACGTCTGCGCTGGTGGAAATGAAATCGATGAGGGAGTCAATCGTCTCGCTGTTCATTTCTTCGGTGCGCTTTGGTCCGGCATTGACGTGGCAATGTACGCAACTCTGGTTGCAGCGATAACCGAGGTTGACCTGCAGGATTTCGACGTTTCGCCTTAGCAGTGAGGGAAAACGGGTCTTGATGAGGAGAGGGGTGGTGGCGTGCATTCGAATGTCCTTTTTTGTCGTTGTTACGACATTTGTCGGTTTTCAACCCGTTTTCTTACACTGAAAAAATAGGCATGACTCGCTACTGAGAGCGTCATGGAACTTGAATGTTCCGAAATATTGACGCGAGTTTTCTTTTGTGTCGCCCCCCTGTGATGCTGTAGAATGGCCCGTTAAATCCGAAATCGCCTGATATGCGGTGGTGTTGGAAGCCCGTCCCCGTCCGTTTCTGCGGAGCCGGTCGTTGCGGGTTCCGGTTGGTGGCAAATCAGCGAAGCAGGGGCGGTACGAATGCTGTCGTAATCGGCGTGCCGCAGTCTGTTCGGTATTGACCAACCGAAGTGATTGGATATCACAATGAATGCAAGCATCCTCAAGTACCTGAGAACGAACGGCGAACAACTCGACTCGGATCTTTCTCAGGCTCTCCAGATTCCTCTTGCCCAGTTGCGGGATCTTGTTGCCGAGCTTTCAGCATCCGGTGATGTGATTTGCTGCAAAGTGACGCGTTATATTGACGGGAATAAGATCGAAGGCACCAGTTGTCGTTTGTCCTGCGATTTGCCGGCACCCGCTAGGGGGCGAAAGCCTGGGGTGAAGAAGGATCCGGACGCGGATCGGCATTTGCCAGAATAGCGTCTCTACAGACGCACTAGGCCCAAATGCCCGGTACCTTTCGGGCAATATAGCTTCTGCCGGCGGGGGTCAGGCTACTTCGCCGTTCTTCTTGATGGGGCTTGGCGAAGTGTGCGTAGCGTTCGGAGTGTTGTTGTGATTCTTTTTGCTTAGGTCAGGATTCCAGCCGAGCGTGGCATAAAGTACCGCGAATCCAGCGACGTAAGCCACCGGAACGTGCCAGCCTTTGCGTAGCCAGGTGATCACTGATTTTGTTTCCGGGAAGAGATTGGAGATCGCTACGCCTGACGATGAGCCAAACCAGACCATTGAGCCACCGAATCCCACGGCGTAGGCGAGAATTCCCGAGTCGTATCCGCCCTGTTTGAGCGCCAGTTCGGTGAGCGGGATGTTGTCGAAGACCGATGACAGGAAGCCCAGTCCGAGTGTCGTCATGGCTGTAGGAATTGGCAGTTTTTCTACGGGCATCATTGAGGCGGATGTCACGAGGCTCAACAGAAAAATCGTTCCCTTGAATGTTTCAGGAAGCACCTCCCAATCCGGCCGCCGTAAGGGGACGGAGAGAATGATGGCTAGCCAGACTGCTGCGCCAAGAAATGGGAAGTGATCGGCCATGGAACTGAATTTCATGTTGACCAGTACATTCGTGGAGACGGCAAAAATAAGGATCATGGCGACGATCCCGATTCGTACCTTGTCAACGCGGGTGTGTGCGTGGGAATGCTTGAGAATGGGTGAATAGGCCTGTTGCTGTTTGGCACCGAAATAACCCGTGATCAGCAGGGCGACTACCGCGGCGATATAGGCGTCAAGAACTGTCACCGGGTTGACGCCAGCGATCCACATCATGGTCGTGGTCGTGTCGCCAAGGACTGAACCTGCACCGCCTGCGTTCGAGACGGCAACAATTGCGGCAAGGTAGCCCACATGCACTCTGGCGTTGAACAATTGGTGTGCCATGGCGCCACCGATCATCGCGGCGGCGATGTTGTCGAGGAATCCGGACATGATGAAAACCAGGACGAGTAGCACAAAGCCCCCTTTCCAGTCATGCGGCAGATATTTGGGAAGGATGACGGGAAGGTGGCTTTTCTCGAAGTGGCGCGAGAGCAGGACAAATCCCATGAGCAGGAGAAAGAGGTTGCCCAGGGTTACCCACTCGTGAATGAGGTGTAACTCCAGTCCTTCAAGTCCGCTTCCCGTTTTAAATCCGGTAAAGACTAGCTTGTAGAGCGTGATGACGGACAATCCGCCAAGCCCGACGTAAAGCGTATGGTTGTGAAAAAGGGCGACGCAAAGCAGAGTCAATCCAAAGAGAATAAAGTCAACGGGGATGCCGGCGATCATGATTAGTTCGCCCGCGTGGGCGGACGAAGTAATCATGGTTAGAGCAAGTGCGGTGCGACACGCACGGCCGACAAACTTTGGCATTAGTGACTCCCTGTCGTGGTTTATTTGTATCGTTCGGCGTAAACCTTGGGATTGTAACGGCAAATGTGCTTCGCCGATTAGTTTTGTTGCTAATTGTTCTAATTATTCGTTATGTTCTGCGAATGTGGTTCTATTTTGCGGTCTATTGTTATTTTGCTGCGGAGGTCGATAACGCTTTGGTGAGGGTGTGCGCGTTGTGCCTCATCAGATCGAGATAAGTCGGCGCTGGCCCGTCTGGGCCCGATAAGGCGTCCGAGTACAACGTTCCACCGATGTATGCGCCTGATTCCTGGCGGATCCGTTCAAGTAGGCGTGGGTCGGAAAAGCTTTCCAGAAATACGGCTGGAACCCGTTCGGAGCGGATTTGCCGGATGATTTTGGCGACGTCTCCGGCTGAAGGTTCGGCATCGGTATTGATGCCAACCGGGGAAATGAACCGGATATCGTAGGCTCGGCTAAAGTATCCGAAAGCATCATGAGAACTGACGACGCGGCGATGTTCGGCCGGAATGGCGGCAAAGTTGGTGCGAATCTCAGTGTCTAGTTCCAAGATTTTCTTTTTGTAGCGCGAGGCGTTATCAAGATATTCGGAACGCCCTTGTGGGTCGATTTCAATGAGTGCTAACACGATATTGTCGACATAGTGCGAGGCATTCGAGAGGTCTTGCCAGGCGTGTGGGTCGACATCGCTATGGTGTTCGTGTTTGCGGGAATGCTTTCCGGAGTTATGCGGTATTTTGAGCGGGGTGACCCCCTTGCTGGCAATAACCACGTGTCCACGATAACCCGAGGATTTGATCAGTCGTTCAATCCAGCCCTCGAACCCTTTGCCGTTGATAATCACAAGGCGCGAACTGGCGATGGACCGAGCATCCGCTGGTGTGGGCTGGTAGGTGTGGGCGTCGGCATCGGGGCCGACTAACGAATGGACCTGGATGCGTTTTCCTCCGATGCGAGTTGTCATGTCGGCCAGAATGCTGAAACTGGTGACAACATGTAGTGGCGTAGCAGTCGATGCGAGAGTGTAAAAACTGAGCGCAATTCCAATTCCGAAGTGTGCAAGGATTCGTAAGTTTTTTTTGGGTGATGGGCGCATGGGTTGGCTCTTCAGATCAACGTTCGAAATGCCAGCGCGGGCGTAGCCGGCTCATGATCAGCCCATGGGGGGCGATGAGCATCGAAGCGAGATAACAGGTGCCAAGGGTCAGGATAATGGCCGGACCGGCGGGCAAGTTGATGTAATACGACAATAGTAGACCGCAAAGCGAGCCGAGCAGAGCAATGAAAATGGCGGTCAGGATTAGTGGCGCGATGCTGTCAGCCCAGAAACGTGCTGCGGCCGAAGGCAGGATCATGATGCCGACCGCCATCAAGGTGCCGAGCGCATGGAAGCCGCCGATCAGGTTGATGACCAGTAGAACCATGAAACCGTAGTGCGCCAGTGGGCCGAGTTGGCTGATGCGCGAAAGGTAGGCCGGATCGCAACAGTCCAGGACAAGCAGGCGCAGTCCTGCGGCAATGGCAAGAATAGATAGTGTGGCGAAGGATGCGAGCAAATAAAGGGCGGCATCGTCGAGTGCGAGGACGCTGCCGAAAAGGACGTGCAGGAGATCGACATTGGTGCCGCGCATGGAAATGATCAGGACACCAGCAGAGAGCGAAATTAGGTAGAAGGTTGCCAGACTGGTGTCTTCCTTGATGACCGAACTGCGAGCAACGCCGCCCGAAAGCAGGGCAAGCGCGATGCCAGCGACAAGGCCGCCGAGGGTCATGGCGGTCAGGGAAAGCCCCGCAATCAAATAGCCGATGGCGGCACCTGGGAGGATGGCGTGTGAAATCGCATCACCGGCAAGACTCATGCGTCGCAGCATGAGAAAGGCGCCGATCGGCGTGGCACCGAGCGATAGGGCCAAGCAACCGGCAAGTGCGCGCCGCATGAAGCTAAACTCGATGAATGGCGAGATCAGGGGCAAAGAAGAAAGTGTGTCGAACAGGTTCATCGGTCGCCGTGCTCGCCACTAATGTTGTCGTCGGTACGACAGACGGCGAGCTTGGGGCGTCCTTGCGGCGGCGCCGTTTTTTGCCGAGCACGGGCCAGATTCTCTTCCGTCAGCACATTGTCTGTTTCACCGTGGGCGACAACTTCGCGAGCGAGGATCAGTGTTTGCGGATATTCCTGGCGTACATAGGCGAGATCGTGCAGAACCGATATGATGGTGCGCCCTTCGTGGTTCCAGTGTTTGATCAGCATCGTCAGGTCACGTACGGTATTGTCGTCGATGGCGGCGAAGGGTTCGTCGAGCAGAACCAGCGGCGAGTCCTGCAGCATGACCTGGGCAAAGCGCGCTCGTTGCAGTTGGCCGCCCGAAATCTGGCCGATGGGGCGGTCTTCTAGTCCGCTTAGGCCTGTTGTTTCTATGGCTTGTTCGAGGCGTTGAGCTGACTTCTTGTCGATTCCTCGAAACGCTCCGAGCTGCCGCCAGAGCCCCATGGCTACAAAATCTCGGATGCCGATTGGAAAACTGGTGTCGAGACTCGATTGCTGCGGCAAGTAGGCGATGTTCTTTCGCGGCAGGCCGGGATAATAGATTTTTCCTTGCATCGGCTTTAATTCACCGGTAATGCCCTTGAGCAGGCTCGATTTTCCGGCGCCGTTTGGTCCAACGACGGCGAGCAGACTGCCTTTGCTGATTTCACCCTGCAGATGGTGCACGGCCGGGTGATGGTTGTAACCGAGTGTTAGGTTTTCGAACTTCAGGACGGGTGAAGGCGATTCTGTCATGAAAGCGCCCAATAGACCGTCGTCCATAGTGCAATCAGGGCGATACTGGCCCAAAGCAGTCGGGATGATGCGCTTGCGCCAAGTAGGCTGCCGGGGTTTGAATTTTGTCTGGCAGAAGACGCTTTGATGGGGGCGTGCATGAGTACGCTTCGGTCCGGATTCGGAGTTGTGATCCTGACGCATTTTCCCTCCAATTGCAACACAGTTGCAATTGGAGGGAAAATGCGGGGGGTTATGCATTAGGAGGGATGTCTTCTTGGGGGCAGGTTCCTTTAAGGTAAAATTCGCGCATGAATGATGAATATTTTATGCGTGAAGCTATATCTTTGGCGCGGTCGGCTGAGTGCTTAGGCGAAGTGCCAGTGGGGGCGGTTGTGGTTCGTGAGGGAGTCATTGTCGGCAGGGGATTCAACTCACCAATTGGCGAGTCGGATCCGACGGCGCATGCCGAGATCGCTGCTTTGCGGGATGCTGCGCGTAATCTTGCCAATTACCGTTTGCCCGGTTGTGAACTGTTCGTTACGCTGGAGCCTTGCGCAATGTGCGCGGGGGCGATTCTGCATTCAAGAATTGCGCGCGTCGTTTATGGTGCGCGCGATCCAAAAACCGGTGTGCATGGCAGTGTCGTTGATCTTTTTGCGGTAGAGCGTTTGAATCATCACACCGAGGTGCTTGGTGGGGTGTTGGCGACAGAATGCGGACAATTGCTGTCGGGCTTCTTCGCCGAGCGTCGTCTCAAGCGGAATGCGTAGCATGTATATCCTGATCTCGATTGCCGAGCAGTCGCTAACACTTTATGACTCGGACGGGAGGGGGGTTGCCTGTTATCCAGTTTCCACGGCAAGCAAAGGGGTTGGGGAGGTGCGCGGCAGTTATTGCACGCCGCGTGGTCGGCATGTCATTCGTGCCAAGATTGGGGCTGGCGTTCCGGAAAATACAGTTTTTGTCGGTCGTCGGCCAAGTGGTGAGCTGTATAGCCCGGAGTTGGCGGCGTTGTTTCCTGGGCGTGATTGGATTCTCGCGCGCATATTTTGGCTGTCGGGAGTTGAGCCAGGGCGCAATCGTCTTGGCTGTGTCGATACCATGCGCCGCTATATCTATATTCACGGCTGTCCTGATACGGTGGTGATGGGGGTTCCTGCTTCCCATGGTTGCATTCGCATGCGCAATGCGGATATCGTCGATCTCTTCGATCGCGTGCCGCCGTATTGTCCGGTTGAAATCGTCGAATAAACGATCCCGGTTTGCTTTTTTGGGTGGTCTTGATTGCAATGTCTTTGCAATTATTTTCTTGCAGCCTTTTGAGGTTCTTGTGAGTGCTGTGTTGTTTGGCAACTGAAGCGCCAAATGATACAATCGCAAAGTTTTTCCGGGTCGATCCGGAAGAATGAGTTCGTGTGCCATGGTGGTTCACGGCAGCGATCTTTTTTTGGGTCGCTGATTACGCACATTTGCCCATTCAAGGGTGTCCGGTTTTTTGCCGGGCGTAGTTGGGCAAATGGTGGTTTAACCCTGATATGGAAAGAAATATTATGTCCGCAACTATGCGTCAAATGCTGGAGGCCGGTGTTCACTTTGGCCATCAAACCCGATTCTGGAATCCGAAGATGGCACCGTATATCTTCGGTGCTCGTAGCAAGATTCATATCGTCAATCTCGAAAAGACACTTGCCAAATACAACGAAGCCATGGCTTTCGTGCGCAAGCTGTCGGCCAACAAGGGTACCATCCTGTTCGTTGGTACCAAGCGCCAGGCGCGCGAAATTATTGCTGAGGAAGCGACGCGCGCCGGTTCGCCTTTTGTCGATCAGCGCTGGCTGGGCGGCATGCTGACCAACTTCAAGACGATCAAGCAGTCGACCAAGCGCCTCAAAGAAATGGAGACGATGGTCGAGGACGGTTCCCTCGAGAAGGTCGGTAAGAAGGAAGCGCTGATGCTTCAGCGCGAGCTTGTCAAGCTGCAGAAGTCCATTGGCGGCATCAAGGAAATGAATACTCTGCCCGACGCCCTGTTCGTGATCGACGTCGGTTACCACAAAATCGCCATCACCGAAGCGAATAAGCTGGGTATTCCGGTGATCGCTGTCGTCGATACCAACCATTCGCCGGAAGGTGTCGATTATGTCATTCCGGGTAACGACGATTCGTCGAGCGCGATTCGTCTGTACGCTCGTGGCGTTGCCGATTCGATTCTCGAAGGCCGTAGCCAGTTCGTCGAAGAAATCATCGCGGCGACTTCTGACGACGATTTCGTCGAAGAAGCTGAGTAAAAAATATCCTGATCCGGTTATACGGCCTCGGTTGTGAATATGTGGCCGGGTAAGTTGTTGTCAGGGTTCTGAATCTGCGGTCGCCTTCCGGGCGACTGCTCTGTTTCTGGAGAAAGAGATGGCGGAAATTACCGCAGGGATGGTTAAGGAATTGCGCGAGAAGACCGACGCGCCGATGATGGAGTGCAAGAAAGCGCTGACTGAAGCCGGGGGCGATCTGGCCAAGGCCGAGGAAATCCTGCGTGTCAAGTTGGGGAACAAGGCGTCCAAGGCAGCGGCTCGCGTGACGGCTGAAGGGGTGGTTGCCATCAATATTTCCGACGATGGTAAGGTCGGCTCGATCGTCGAAATCAATTGCGAAACCGATTTCGTCGCCAAGAACGACGACTTCCTGGCGCTGACGAAGTCTTGTGCCGAGTTGGTGGCGAGCAAAAATCCGGCGGATGTCGAGGCTCTGCAGGCATTGCCGCTGGGTGAGGGCACCGTCGAGTCGACGCGGACGGCTCTTATCGGCAAGATCGGCGAGAATCTTTCGATCCGCCGTTTTGCCCGAGTTGCGGCCAAGGGCAATTTGGCGTCTTACATTCACGGCGGCAAGATTGGCGTGCTGCTTGATCTGATCGGTGGCGACGAACAACTGGGCAAGGATATCGCAATGCACATTGCGGCTTCCAAACCGAAGGCGCTTGACGCATCGGGCGTTGCTCCCGAATTGCTCGATACCGAGCGCCGGATCGCCATCGAGAAGGCGCGCGCCGACAACAAGCCGGAAGCCATGCTCGAGAAGATCGCCGAGGGTACCGTGCAGAAATTCCTGAAGGAAGTGACTTTGCTTGCTCAGGTATTCGTTAAGGCCGAAGACGGCAAGCAGACGATCGAGCAATTGCTCAAAGCCAAGGGGGCATCGATTGCCGGCTTCACGCTGTTTATCGTTGGCGAAGGCATTGAAAAGCGTGTCAATGACTTTGCTGCTGAAGTCGCCGCCCAAGCGGCCGCTGCCCAGAAGTAAGAAGTTAGCTTGAGGTGACCCAACCATGACTGATCCTGTTACACCCAGATTTAAACGCATTCTGCTCAAGCTGTCGGGGGAGGCCCTGATGGGGGCAGATGCGTATGGTATCAACCGACAGACGATTTCCGAGATTGTGGCGGAGGTCAAGGCGGTGGTTGATCTGGGGGTTCAGGTCGGTGTGGTTATTGGTGGCGGCAACATCTTTCGCGGTGTTGCTCCAGCCGCCAATGGCATGGATCGCGCTCAGGCCGATTACATGGGAATGCTGGCCACTGTCATGAACGGTTTGGCCCTGCAGGATGCGATGCGTGTCGCCGGAATGGCGGCACGTGTGCAGTCGGCGCTGAGTATCGAACAAGTCGTCGAGCCGTATATCCGCGGTCGGGCGATTCGTTATCTGGAGCAGGGGCGGACGGTCATTTTTGCCGGCGGCACCGGGAATCCTTTTTTTACGACCGATACGGCAGCCGCATTGCGTGGTGCCGAGATCGGTGCGGAAATTGTGCTTAAAGCGACGAAAGTCGACGGTATCTATTCCGCCGATCCCAAGAAGGACCCCTTGGCGACGAGATACGAAAAAATCAGTTTCAACGAGGCGATATCCAGGAACCTGGAAGTGATGGATGCGACGGCTTTCGCCTTATGCCGTGATCAGAAGCTACCGATCAACGTCTTCTCGATTTTCAAACCGGGCGCATTGATGCGTGTTGTGCTCGGAGAAAATGAAGGTACTTTGGTCTATTGCTGAGAGGGAGTGTCATGCCGATTGCAGATGTAAAGAAAACCGCCGAACACAAGATGCAGAAATCGCTCGAGGCGCTCAAGGTCGATTTGGCCAAGGTGCGCACTGGTCGGGCGCATACAGGTTTGCTGGATCATGTTCAGGTCGAATATTACGGATCGATGGTGCCGGTCAATACCGTTGCCAACATCACCCTCATCGATTCGCGGACATTAGGCGTTCAGGCTTGGGAAAAGGGTATGGCGCCAAAGGTGGAGAAAGCAATTCGGGATTCGGATCTGGGGTTGAATCCTTCGACGCAAGGGGAGCTCATTCGTGTTCCCATGCCCGCTTTAACGGAGGAGCGTCGTCGTGATCTGATCAAAGTGGTTAAGCATGAATGCGAAAACGCGCGTGTTGCCATGCGCAATCTGCGTCGCGACGCCAATGCCACGCTCAAGGATCTGCTCAAGAAAAAAGAGTGTTCCGAGGACGATGAGCGGCGCGCTCAGGATGAGATCCAGAAACTCACCGACAAATACGTCGCCGAGGTGGATAAACAGTTTGCCCAGAAAGAAACCGAGTTGCTCGCCATTTGAGCGCTGCTCGGCGACAACGGCCAATGGCAATCTTCTCCAGTTCAACCCGGGAAATACCGGAAGCGCCTCGGGTGCCTAGGCATGTGGCCATTATCATGGATGGCAATGGCCGCTGGGCAAAAAAGCGCTTTCTGCCGCGTTTTGCCGGTCACAAACGGGGCGTCGAGGCTGTGCGTGATACGGTCAAATACTGCCTAGAACATGGGATTTCCTATCTGACGTTGTTTGCCTTCAGTTCTGAGAACTGGCGACGTCCGGAGGAAGAAGTCAATCTCCTCATGCAGCTTTTCATGCGCGCCTTGCAACATGAGGTACAGAAGCTTGATAAAAACGGTGTCCGACTGAAAATTATCGGCGATCTGTCGGCCTTCGATGCCGAACTGCAGGCGTTGATTTGCGCCTCGGAAGAAAAAACGGCCGGAAACGAAAAACTGACCTTGACGATTGCCGCTAACTACGGCGGGCGCTGGGATATATTGCAGGCGGCCAATCGCATGGCCGGGGATTTCCCTGGGAAACAGGGGCAATGGACAGAGGCCGATTTGGCACCTTATCTTTCCATGAGCTATGCGCCGGAACCCGATCTTTTCATTCGTACCGGTGGTGAAGAGCGGATCAGTAATTTCCTGCTGTGGCAACTGGCTTATACGGAATTGTATTTCACCGAGACTCTGTGGCCTGAATTCGACGCCTCCGCTTTTGATAAAGCGCTGACTTCCTATCGTAAGCGCGAACGGCGTTTTGGCCGTACCAGCGAGCAAATTGCCGGTAATGGGGAGGGTATTGGCGGTTCAATCAGGGCTACGCCAATGGATACTGACAGCAATGCTTAGAACGCGGATCATTACCGCAGTAATTCTCTTTTTCGTCTTCTTTTCAGCCCTGTTTTATCTACCGCCAGCGGGATGGGTCGCATTCGCGACACTGATTGCTTCTTTGGCGGCATGGGAGTGGGGTGGGTTGATGGGGGGCGGTCAAGCTCAGCGCGTCGTGATGGGGCTGGGAAGCGCCGCGCTATGTGTTCTCATCACAATTTTACAGCCCGCTGCATTAGGAATCGGAGTGGGATTTACAGAAAGCGCGTGGACATTCGGGCGTTGGTTCTACGTGCCGGCAGTGGCTTTCTGGCTACTGGTCGTCCCGGTCTGGATGCTGAAACGTTGGCGTCTTTCCCGATCAGTGACTGGTTTCGCGGTCGGTCTGTTGCTCCTGCTTCCGACCTGGCTGGCGCTGGTGCAACTTAGGCAGGCTGGAGCCTACCTTCTTCTCGGCGTAATGGCTGCCGTTTGGCTGGCCGATATCTCGGCCTATTTTTTCGGTTGCAATTTCGGGCGGCATAAATTGGCGCCCACGATTAGTCCAGGGAAGTCATGGGAGGGGGCAATCGGCGCTGGATTCACGGTCATCGCTTATGGCTTTGTGTTCTCATCCCGTTTGCCGAATTTTATGGCGCATAGTTTCATTTGGTTGCTGATGGCAATGGTCTTTTTCACCGTCATCAGCATTATCGGCGATCTTTTTGAGTCTTTGCTCAAGCGGCAAGCCGGACTCAAGGATAGCAGCGCCATCCTGCCTGGGCACGGGGGGGTTCTCGACCGCATCGATAGCCTGACGTCGACCTTACCCTTAGCAGCCTTGCTCTGGTTTTCCAACGGTTTCGGAATCTCGGGATGATCCCGAAAAAACAACTCACAATCCTTGGCTCGACCGGATCTATCGGGGTTAATACGCTCGATGTCATTCGACGCCACCCGGAACGTTATCGGGTGGTCGCGCTCTGTGCGCATAACCAGATTGACCGTCTATACGAACAATGTCTCGAATTCAGACCGACTTACGCGGTGGTGCGTAATGCCGATCTGGCCGGCGAATTGAATCTCCGCCTGCGAGCGGCCGATTGTCCGACATTTGTCGAGTTCGGGCCTGAAGCATTGGTCCGAATGGCTGAATTGCCGGAAGTCGATACGGTTATGGCGGCCATCGTCGGTGCGGCTGGCCTCAAACCCACGCTTGCCGCAGCGTACGCTAGCAAGACGATTCTTTTGGCGAACAAGGAAGCTTTGGTCATGGCCGGGCCGGTCTTCATGCGGGCCGTCCGCGAACATGGGGCCAAACTGCTGCCGATAGATAGCGAACATAATGCTATATATCAATCACTTCCAGAAGATTATTCAGGTAATTTGTCAAAAAGTGGCGTCAGCGGTCTGCTGCTCACGGCATCCGGTGGGCCTTTCCGGAAAACACCGTTGGAGGAGCTGCGGCATGTGACGCCGGAGCGCGCTTGCGCACATCCGAACTGGGTCATGGGGCGTAAAATTTCCGTCGATTCGGCAACGATGATGAACAAAGGGCTCGAAATGATCGAGGCACATTGGTTGTTTAATGTGCCCCCGGAGCGGATTAAGGTCGTCGTTCATCCTCAGAGCGTCATTCATTCCTTGGTGCAATATGTCGATGGGTCGGTACTTGCCGAACTCGGCAACCCGGATATGCGGACGCCGATTGCACATGCTTTGGCTTATCCGGAGCGGATCGATTCAGGGGTTGAACCGCTTGACCTGTTCGCCGTCGCATCACTAAATTTCGAGCGGCCAGATTTGGAACGATTTCCTTGTCTTAGTTTGGCTTATCGGGCAATGCAAGATGGTCAAAGTGCGCCAGCTGCAATGAATGCCGCCAACGAGATCGCAGTTCAGGCTTTTCTCGATGGCCGGATCGGTTTCACGGCGATTCCAGAGATTATCGCCGCAGTGATGGACCGAACACCGCTTACGCAACTCGCGACACTGGCCGATGTGCTGGCGATCGATGCGCACGCACGACAGTGTGCTGAGCAAGTAATTCGCGGCCTGTCAAAAGACCAATGAGCGGTTTCTTCTATTACCTCGCCGCATTTGCGCTGGTTCTCGGCGTATTGATTCTTGTCCATGAGTTCGGACATTATCTGGCGGCTCGGTTCGTTGGCGTTAAAGTGTTACGTTTTTCCCTTGGTTTCGGGCAGACAATCTGGGCTCGCCGATTCGGTCGCGACAATACCGAGTGGGCGCTCGGTCTTTTCCCGCTCGGCGGTTACGTCAGGATGCTTGACGAACAGGAAGGCGAAGTCGCGCCGGGTGAAGTCCATCGCAGCTTTAATCGGCAGAGCGTGTGGGCGCGCATGGCGATTGTCGCCGCCGGCCCGCTTGCCAATCTCTTGCTTGCCGTGTTCGTGTATTGGGGACTGTTCTGTTATGGAACGCAGGAGCTGCAACCAATTCTGGGAACGCCAGTTGCTGATAGTCCGGCTGCTGCAGCCGGGATCGAGAATGGCGAAAAGGTTCTCAAGATCGGTGGTGAGACGGTTCAAAGCTGGCAGGAAATGCGCTGGGTATTGTTACGGCAGGCAGTCGAGCGGGATACAGTCGTTCTTGAAGTCATCAATCAACGCGGTGAAATTGCCGATCGACGTCTCGATGTTTCTTCGGCCAGGAAAGACGGTTGGGAAGGCGATGCGCTGCAGAAACTGGGAATCGGTTTTTACCGCATGCACATTCCGCCAGTAATCGGAAAAGTCAGTCCAGACGGTGTGGCGGCCTTGGCGGGGCTGCTGTCGGGTGACAAGGTTGAAACGATAGAAAATGCGCCGATAGCGACTTGGCTGGATGTGGTCCGCGTCGTGCGTTCTTCACCCGGCGAAAAGCTTGATTTCGGGATTAGTCGAAACGGACAGCGGCGAAACATCACCATCGTACCAACGGTTCTCATTGAGGGAGGGCGCGAAATCGGGCGTATCGGCGCCGGTGTCCGCGAACACGCGGACATGCGCAAGGATTTGCTGGTGACGGTGCGTTATGAAGTGGGTACGGCATTGATTAAAGCCATCGGCGAGACTTGGGACAAGTCGGCGTTCAGTCTGGTCATGATCAGGAAGATGATTACCGGTGAGGTTTCCTGGCGCAACATCAGTGGCCCGGTCATGATCGCCGACTATGCCGGCCAATCGGCAAAACTTGGTGCCGATTACTACCTCAAATTCCTGGCCTTGGTGAGCGTCAGTTTGGCAGTCCTGAACTTGTTGCCGATCCCGGTCCTCGATGGCGGGCATTTGCTGTATTATGTTTTCGAGATTGTCAGGCGAAAGCCCTTGTCGCAGCGCAGCATGGAAATCGGCCAAAGGATTGGTCTTTCCATGCTGATTTTGTTGATGGCTTTCGCTTTCTATAACGATATCAACCGATTGATTTCCGGCTGACACTATGAAGAAAAATCTGCTGGCGGGCTTGATTGTCGCCCTGTTTACGACCGCTTCGTCTGCTTTCGAACCGTTTGTTGTTAATGACATTCGCGTTGATGGGATACAACGTACCGAGGCGGGAACAGTATTTGGCTATCTTCCAGTCAAAGTTGGGGAAACCTTCAACGAAGAAAAGGCGGCTCAAGCCATTAAAGCGTTATTCGCAACGGGGTTTTTCAAGGACGTAAGAATCGAGGTTGAGAACGGTGTGGTCATCGTCGCTGTCGTCGAACGGCCGGCCATTGCCCAAATTGATTTTGTCGGGCTTAAGGAATTTGAGAAGGATCAGCTCATCAAGGGCTTGAAGGAGGCTGGTTTTGCTCTCTCGCGTTCGTTCGATCAGAGCATGCTGGAAAGAGCGGAGCAGGAACTCAAGCGCCAGTATCTGACGCGCGGTAAATATGCCGTGACGATTACAACGACGGTCACGCCTTTGGAGCGGAATCGCGTATCGATCAACTTCAACATCAACGAGGGTGACGCGGCAAAAATCAAGGAAATTAATATTGTCGGTGCCAAATCCTTTAAGGAGAAGGAGTTACTTGATCAGCTACAGTTGCGCACTCCGAACTGGATCAGTTGGTACACCAAGAACGATCAATATTCCAAGCAGAAACTGTCAGCCGATCTGGAGACAATACGTTCTTTCTACCTGAATCGGGGATATCTGGAATTCAATATCGAATCGACTCAAGTGTCGATCAGTCCAGACAAGAAAGACATCTTCATTACGGTCAATATTTCCGAAGGGGAGCGTTATATTGTGTCGTCGGTCAAGTTGGCCGGGGACCTCATTCTTCCGGAGGAAGAGTTCAGGAAGGCCATGAAGGTCAAACCGGGCGATATATTCTCCCGTGAAAATCTGAATGAAAGCATCAAAACCATCAGCGATAAGCTTTCTGCTCAGGGCTATGCCTTCGCCAATGTGAATGCGGCACCGGAGATCGATAAGGAAAAACGGCGCGTTGCCTTTACGGTTTTTGTCGATCCAGGCAAGCGGGTCTATGTACGACGCATCAATATCTCTGGAAATACCAAGACTCGCGACGAGGTCATTCGTCAGGAGTCGCGGCAAATGGAAGGGGCTTGGTACGACGACAGTCGCGTCAAGTTGACCAAGCAGCGAATCGACAAGACCGACTATTTTGGCCAGGTCAATGTCGAAACGCCACCGGTACCGGGGACGGTGGATCAAGTCGACGTTAATGTGAACGTCGAAGAAAAATCCACAGGGAATATTTCGCTGGGGGCAGGTTATTCGCAGTCTGAAAAAGTGATTCTTTCTGGATCGATTTCGCAATCAAATATTTTTGGTAGCGGAAAGTTCGTTTCCTTGCAGATCAATACCGGAAAAATTAATCGTACCCTTGGTTTGGGCTACAACAATCCCTATTTCACGATTGATGGCATCAGTCAGGGGTTTGACGTTTATCACCGGAGGTCAACACCAGAATCTTTGGGGTACGCCTACTCGACCGAATCGACAGGAGGGGGGGTACGCTTCGGAATTCCGATTTCCGAAAAGCAATCGATCAACTTCGGTGCGGCAGTTGATTACACAAAGATTGAAATTGATCGGGCCGATCCCGATACGCCTTTGCAATACCTTCGTTTCAGCGACAAATTCTGCGGTGGCAGTGATTCTTGCGCGAACACTTCGCTCCCCCTCTCAGCCTGGTGGGTCAGGGACACCAAAGACAGTGTGTTGAACCCGACCATGGGTAGCTTCCAGAAGGCGAGTCTAGAGGTCAGCCCGTTTGGCGATATCAAATACTATAAAGCGATCTATCAGCATCAGAGCTTCTTCACAGTGGCACGTAATACAGTCCTCATGCTGAACGGGGAGCTCGGATACGCCAAGGGGTTAGGGGGGCAGGAACTGCCTTTTTACAAGAATTTCGTTGCCGGCGGCGTCGGTTCGGTACGCGGTTACGATACAGCCAGCCTTGGACCCTATGAGATCAGCAACGGTGATGAGGTGCGGCTAGGGGGGGTGCGCAGGTTTGTTGTAAACGCTGAACTGTCGATGCCGCTTCCTGGTTTTGGTGTTGATAAATCGATGCGCTTTGGCCCATTTTTCGATGCTGGACAGGTGTACGGGGATAGTAAATCAAAATCAGGGGTTTGCGTCCAAGGCGGCGGTGTGTGTGACCAAGGCCCGATTCGTATGTCTGTTGGGTTAGCTGCCACATGGATTTCACCGTTCGGGCCGCTCAAATTCAGTCTTGCCCATCCGTTGAACGAGCAGAATGATGATAAAATCCAGTCCTTCCAGTTCCAGATGGGGACGGCCTTTTAGTCGAGGAGAAATGACTTGAACACAAGAATTGCGACGTTGCTGGTTGCTGCGCTGTTGGCTTCGTTGCCGGTTGCTTACGCAACGGCATCCGAAACATTGAAGATTGGTTATGTCAATACCCAGAGGATCTTCCGTGATGCGCCGAATGCCGTAAAGGCGGCGAAAAGAATTGAGGCCGAGTTTTCCAAACGCGATCAGGATCTGCAAAGGATGGCCAAGCAACTGCAGTCAATGCAGGAATCGCTAGAAAAGAATGCCATGACTATGGCCGATAGCGAGCGCCGCACCAAGGAAAAAGATTTGAACGAGATGTCACGCGAATTTCAGCGCCGGCAGCGCGAATTCCGCGAGGACCTGAATCTTCGTCAGAACGAAGAAAATGCCGCGATCATCGAAAAGGCAAACAAAGCCATCAAGCAAATTGCCGAGAGCGAGAAATATGACTTGATTCTTCAGGATGTTGTCTGGGTCAGTCCGAAGCTCGATATGACCGATAAAATCATCAAGGCTTTGTCCGAAGGTAAGTAAATAGCGTGTCCGTTGGTCTGCGACTAGAAGAGATTGTCAAGCATCTTGGCGGAGAGGTTGCGGGAGATGGCACCACTGTCGTCTCGCAAGTCGCTAGTCTGGCCTCTGCAAAACGGGGTCAGATCGCATTTTTAAACAGTGCGAAGTATCGCTCTCAACTGCAGTCGACGCAGGCGTCGGCCGTTATTCTTCCTCCTCAGTTTTCTACCGAAACGTCTCTTCCGCGTGTTATTCATCCGAATCCCTACGCCTATTACGCAAGGCTGGTCGCCTTACTGAATCCGTTGCCGAAGCGTCCGCTTGGCGTGCATCCTTCGGCGGTCGTCCATTCCGACATTCCCGCATCGGCCAGCATCGGGGAGTATGTCATCGTTGGAGAACGCGTTCGGTTTGGCGAGAATGTGACGATCTACCCGGGTTGTGTCATTGGTGATGACGTCGTGATTGGCAATGATTCATTGCTTTATCCGAATGTGGTCGTTTATCGTGATTGCGTGCTTGGTGAGCGAGTTCTGATCCAGGGCGGTGCGGTGATTGGTGGTGACGGTTTCGGATTCGCAAAAGACGGCGAGGCGTGGGTGAAAATTCCGCAGATCGGCCGCGTCGTGATCGGAGACGACGTCGAAGTCGGTGCCAATACCTCGATCGACAGGGGGGCGCTCGACGATACGGTGATCGGCAATGGTGTGAAGATCGATAACCAGATCCAGATCGCCCATAACGTCGTAATCGGAGACCATGCTGCCATGGCGGGCTGCGTCGGCATTGCAGGAAGTACGAAAATCGGTCGGAGATGTACGATCGGCGGTGCTGGCATGATTGTTGGTCACATTGAGTTGGCCGACGATGTCCATGTTTCGGCCGGTACGATGGTGACCAAGAGCCTGAGAACCCCTGGGCAATACACCAGCGTCTTCCCTTTCGAAAAACATGAGGATTGGCTGCATAATGCGGCGCAAATTAAGAAGCTTTCCAAGCTTGCCGAGCGCGTTGCCGAACTTGAAAAAAAACTGGAACTGATGGAGAAAATGTCTTGAATCAAATGGATATACACGAAATTCTGGCTCATCTGCCACACCGTTATCCGTTTTTGCTTGTTGACCGCGTCGTCGATTTCGAAGTGGGAAAGTCGATTCATGCGTATAAAAACGTGACTATCAACGAGCCGTTTTTCGTCGGTCATTTTCCACACCATCCGGTCATGCCCGGCGTGCTGATCATGGAAGCTTTGGCCCAAGCTGCTGGAATACTGTCATTTAAGACTCTGGGGGAAAAGCCTGACGATAACTCGCTTTTCTATTTCGTCGGGATCGACAACGCCCGCTTTAAGAAACCGGTAACTGCGGGCGACCAGCTGCATTTGCACGTCGAGATCTTGCGCCAGATGCGTGGCATCTGGAAATACAAAGTCGAGGCCCGGGTCGACGGTGAGATCGTTGCCGAAGCCGAATTGATGTGCGCTCGGCGCGACGTTAATTAAGATGCGGCGCGAGTAAACCATGATCCATTCAACTGCAATCATTCATCCGGGCGCGAAACTCGGCGTCAATGTTTCCATCGGTGCTTATTCGATCGTCGGCGAACATGTCGAAATCGGCGACAACACCTGGATCGGGCCTCATGTGGTTATCTCCGGCCATACCCGGATCGGGCGCGATAACCGGATTTATCAGTTCAGTTCGATCGGCGAGGTGCCGCAGGACAAGAAGTATGCCGGAGAGCCGACTCGTCTCGAGATTGGAGATCGCAACACGATCCGTGAGTTTTGTACGTTCAACCTGGGAACAGCTCAGGATGCCGGCATCACCCGGATTGGCGACGACAACTGGATCATGGCCTATGTTCATGTCGCGCACGACTGTCAGATCGGCAACCGCACGACCTTCGCCAACAACGCCCAACTTGCCGGCCACGTACATGTCGACGACTGGGCGATACTCGGCGGATATACCGGAGTGCATCAGTTCTGCCGTATCGGCGCTCATACCATGACAGCCGTCGGCACCGTGGTCTTGCAGGATGTGCCGCCTTACGTCATGGCTGCCGGAAATACCGCCTCGCCTTTCGGAATCAACGTCGAAGGATTGAAGCGGCGTGGTTTCTCGGCGGATGCACTGTTGGCCCTGAAGCGCGCTTACCGTACCCTCTACAAATCCGGACTGATGCTAGAGGAAGCACGCATCAAGCTTGAGGAAGACGTCAAGTCACAACCCGAAATCCAGCCCATTCTTGATTTTCTTTCGGTGTCCAAGCGCGGCATCATCCGATGACCTCCTGTGTCGTTCGTATCGCCATGGTGGCGGGCGAAGCATCCGGAGACTTGCTGGCCAGCCATCTGATCCAGGCGCTCCAGGCGAAATTGCCCGACGCCGTATTCTACGGTATCGGTGGCCCCAAGATGACGGGAGTGGGATTCGACGCCTGGTATCCGCTCGAATCCTTGGCCGTGCGTGGCTACGTTGAGGTGATCAAGCATTATCGCGAGATTTCGGGTATTCGCCGCGAATTGAAAAAGCGTTTGCTGGCTGATCCGCCCGATGTCTTTATCGGCGTCGATGCGCCGGATTTCAATCTGGGACTCGAGAAGGCGCTCAAGAAGCGCGGCATTCCCAGCATCCATTACGTCAGCCCCTCGATCTGGGCTTGGCGCGGTAAACGCATTCACAAGATCGGCGCCTCTGCTTCGCGGGTGTTGGCGCTCTTTCCCTTCGAGCCGGCGCTCTATGAAAAAGAGGGTATACCGGTCACCTACGTCGGGCATCCGCTGGCAGACATGCTGCCGGTCGAAGACGGACGTGACAAAGCGAGGGATGTGCTTGATCTACCCCGCCAACAGGCGGTATTCGCGCTCCTGCCGGGCAGCCGGCAGTCGGAGTTGCGCTACATGGCGGATACTTTCATTGCGACGGCGCGCCAGATCCACCAGCATTTACCGAATGCCTTGTTTCTCGTGCCGCTAGCGACACGGGAAACGCGACTTTTGTTCGAGGCCGCAATTTACCGTTGCGACGCGCGCGATTTGCCGATTCGCCTGCTGTTCGGGCATGCACACGAGGCCATGATGGCTTCCGATGTCGTTCTTGTAGCCAGTGGCACGGCAACTCTCGAAGCGGCGTTGCTCAAGCGGCCGATGGTCATTGTCTACAAAATGGCACCGACCTCCTACCGCATGATGCGTAACATGGGCTATCTGCCTTATGTCGGACTCCCCAATATCCTGGCTGGCCGATTTGTTGTTCCAGAATTCATTCAGGACGATGCTACGCCGCTGAATCTGGCTCAGGCCATGCTCAACTTCTACGCCGACAAGGTGACTTGTGAGCGCATCTCGGAAGTATTCCGGGGTATTCATCTGCAACTCAAGCAGAATACGGCGGAAAAGGCTGCTGCGGCGATTCTTGAATACTTGCCGGAATCGGCGAGACAAGATGCGGTTGCATCTGCCTGAGGGCTTGATTTGCGGCGTCGACGAGGCCGGCCGCGGGCCGCTCGCCGGCCCGGTGGTGGCTGCTGCCGTGATTCTCGATCCCGCCAGTCCAATCGAAGGACTGAACGATTCGAAGAAACTGTCGGCAAAACGCCGTGAAGCCCTGGCTATCGAGATTCGCGCCAAAGCCTTGGCGTGGGCTGTCGCCGAGGCAAGCGTCCAGGAAATCGATCGCATCAACATTTTGCAGGCCAGCCTGCTGGCGATGCGTCGGGCTGTGGAGTTGCTTGCGGTTGATCCGGTGCATGCCCTGATCGACGGCAATCGCTGCCCGGCATTGGCTTGTACGTCAGAGGCCGTTATCGGCGGCGACGGCAAGGTGGCCTCGATCGCCGCCGCCTCGATTCTGGCCAAGACGGTCCGCGACGCCGGCATGCTGGAACTACATGCGGCCTATCCGCAGTACGGTTTCGACCGGCACATGGGTTACCCGACAGCCTTCCATCTGGAAGCGTTGCGCGCCCATGGCCCGTGTCCGGCACATCGTCGCAGCTATGCGCCGGTGGCTCAACTGACGCTCTTATGAAACATATCGCCTCGCGCGAAAATCCCCATTTCAAGGCAATCCGCAAGCTTTGCCTGAGCGGCCGCGAGCGTCGCAAAAGTGGACGGGTACTGCTCGACGGCATGCATCTCGTTGAGAGCTATCTTCATCGTTTCAGTGAACCCGAAGAAATCCTCGTCAGTGAACACGGGGTGAAACAGCCGGAAATTGCCGCTTTTCTAGAACAAATTTCTGGTGGGTCTGCCGTTACCGTTTTCTCGGATGCGTTGTTTGCCGAACTGGCCGTGGTTGAAACGCCGAGTGGCATCATGGCGGTTATTAAAGCCCCCTTATGTGCCCGCGGCATCGATCAGGACGCGGATGCCATAGTTCTCGACGGCGTCCAGGATCCGGGCAACCTCGGTTCGATCCTGCGCACGGCTGCTGCTGCCGGCTTCCGGCAAATCCTGCTTTCTTCCGATTGCGCGCAGGCCTGGTCGCCAAAATCGCTAAGGGCGGCAATGGGGGCGCATTTTCAACTGGATATCCACGAAAATTGTGATCTGCCGGCGTTTCTTGGCGGCTATCGCGGTCAAGCTCTCCTGACGGCGCTTGACGCTTCCGTTGGGCTGTATTCGGTCGGTCTTGGCGACAAGGTCGCCTGGGTGTTCGGCAATGAAGGGCAGGGGGTGCGCGACGAGGTGGCGCAGGTGGTGCAGCTGAAGGTGCGAATCCCGATGCCAGGGGGGACGGAATCTCTCAATGTCGCTGCTGCTGCTGCTATTTGCCTGTTCGAGACCGTTCGTCAGCGCGCTGGCGGTTAGTCAGGAAAATCAGACTTTGATGCGCATCAAACGCGCTTTTTCACGCTCCCAGTCTCGTGTTTTTTCCGCATCGCGTTTGTCATGCTGTTTCTTGCCCTTGGCCAGCCCGATTTCCACCTTGATACGGCCGCGCAGGTAGTGCAAGTCCAGTGGCATTAGGGTGTAGCCGGCGCGTTCGACGAGGCCGATGAGCTTGCTGATCTGCCGGGCATGCAACAGCAGCTTACGGGTGCGCACCGGGTCGGGGTGGATATGCGTCGAGGCCGACGCCAACGGTGTGATATGCATGCCGAAAATGAAGATTTCGCCATCGCGCACAACCACGTAGGCTTCCTTGATGTTTGCCCGTCCGGCCCGGATCGCCTTGACCTCCCATCCCTGTAGACAAATGCCGGCCTCGAATTTTTCTTCGATGAAGTAATCGTGGAACGCTTTCTTGTTAGTGATGATGCTCATGGGGCGGGCGCGGAGGTTCGCTTCCTGAAAATGCTAGAATCCATGATTCTACAGGATTCATGGAGTGTGGCTGCGCATGGCCAGAGTTGAGAAATCGGTTTTGATCGAACGTTCGGCACGGCAAATGTTCGATCTCGTCGATAAAGTTGAAGATTATCCTGCGTTTTTACCTTGGTGCGCGGGTACGAGCGTCGCTTTTCGCGACGCCAGTAAAACTGTGGCGACCTTGCATATTGGGTATCTTGGCATCAAGTCACATTTCACGACTGAAAACGAAAAAGTTATTCCACAAAGCATGAATATTAGGCTCGTCGACGGCCCTTTTCGCAGCCTTGAAGGCGAGTGGATTTTCAAGCCGCTGACAGAGCATGCTTGCAAGATCGAGTTTCGTCTCGCCTACGAATTTTCCAGCAGGATGTTCGAGAAAGTTATCGGTCCCGTGTTTAGCCAGATTACCAATACGTTTGTCGAAGCGTTCGTCAAGCGCGCCAACGAGGTTTATGGAGCTTCCGATGTCTGAAACGATCCGGGTTGAAGTCGTCTATGCGTTGCCCGAGAAGCAGGAAATTGTTTCCGTTGTCATGCCGGCTGGTGCGACTGTTCTGCAGGTGATCGAGACATCGGGAATGCTTTCGAAGTATCCAGAAATCGATCCAGCAAAGAACAAGCTGGGGGTTTTCGCCAAGCTGGTCAAGCCAGAAACCGTTTTGCGCGACCGTGACCGAGTTGAAATCTACCGACCGCTGATTGCCGATCCGAAGTCGGTGCGCAAGCAACGGGCAGCCGAAGGTAAGGTTATGAAGAAGGGCGCTGGCGAGCCGGGCAGCGAATCGCTGGGTTCCGGATTAGGGGGCACAGTTCGCCTGGATTGACTGCCGAACCCTGCCAATTTCCAGGTCGCGCTGTGCGTCGTCCAGAATATAGCGCTCGCCTTTCTCGTCTCGCATTGAGATTCTTTCTCCGGATTCAAGGGCCCGCAGTTGCCTGCGGGCGTTTTCACAATTGCGGGCTTTTTCTGCAGTAGCTGCCTGCTCTTTTTCAGCTTTTTCGCTGTTTTCCCGTGCTTCCTGTTGGCGCTTGCGGAATTCGAGATCGCGTTCAGCCAGCGACTTTTGCTTGGCGCCAGAAGAATTCGTCGTCGATGATTCGGTTGCGACTTTTCGTTGCTGATGGACGCGGCCGACCGGAGGTTTGTCGGAAATCACGGTTCGACCGCTTTCATCTTTCCATTGATAAATCTGCGCATTGGCAGCCGTCATCACTGAAAAGATGGAGACGGCAAGGGCGATGGCAAGAGGTTTCATGAACGCATCCTGACTTGATGGGCATGCTGTATAATACGCATTTGTGACCCCGGATTATAGGCCATGCGTATTATTCAAAGGGCGCTTACGTTTGACGACGTCCTCCTCGTTCCTGCCCATTCGTCAGTTCTTCCCCGAAATGTCAGTCTGCGCACGCGGCTGACACGAAACATTCAACTCAATATGCCGCTGGTTTCGGCAGCGATGGACACGGTGACTGAAGCGCGCCTGGCCATTGCTCTCGCCCAAGAAGGTGGCATCGGCATCGTTCACAAGAATCTTGGTGCGAAAACCCAGGCTGCCGAGGTGGCGAAGGTCAAACGTTTCGAATCCGGAATCCTGAAAGACCCGATCACCGTCAAGCCGGAAATGACAGTGCGCGATGTCCTCGAGTTGAGTCGACAGCACAAAATATCCGGATTCCCTGTGCTTGAAGGAAAGGCAGTCGTCGGCATCGTCACCAATCGAGATTTACGCTTCGAGAATAACCTCGACCAGCCGGTTCGCAATATCATGACGCCGCGCGAGAGGCTGGTAACGGTCAGGGAAGGCGCAACCGTCGAAGAGGGCAAGGCACTCATCCATAAGCACCGGCTGGAGCGCGTTCTGGTTGTCAATGACGCTTTCGAGTTGCGCGGCCTGATTACCGTCAAGGACATCATCAAGACGACAGAGCATCCAAACGCCTGTAAGGATTCCTCGGGTCGCTTGCGCGTTGGTGCGGCAATCGGTGTTGGTGAAGGGACGGAAGAACGTGCCGAATTGCTCGCCGAAGCCGGTGTCGATGTGATCGTTGTCGACACGGCGCACGGTCATTCGCAAGGCGTTCTCGACCGTGTGCAATGGGTCAAGAAGAATTTCCCCGGCGTCGATGTCATCGGCGGCAATATTGCCACGGCCGATGCGGCGCGCGCCTTGATCGACCACGGTGCCGACGGCGTCAAAGTCGGCATCGGTCCCGGCTCGATTTGCACGACGCGCATCGTCGCCGGTGTCGGCGTACCGCAGATTTCCGCGATCCAGATGGTGGCCGAAGGTCTCAAGGGCACCGGTGTGCCGATGATCGCCGATGGCGGCATCCGTTATTCGGGCGATATCTGCAAGGCGATCGCGTCGGGTGCGCATGCCGTCATGCTCGGCGGACTGTTTGCCGGTACCGAAGAGGCGCCCGGCGAGGTCGAACTTTTCCAGGGCCGTTCCTACAAGTCTTATCGCGGCATGGGTTCGATCGGCGCCATGGCAGCCGGCGCGGCGGACCGCTACTTCCAGGACGGCTCGTCCAACGTGGATAAACTTGTTCCGGAAGGCATTGAAGGCCGGGTGCCGTACAAGGGTTCGGTTCTGGCGGTGGTTCATCAGTTGATGGGCGGATTGCGCTCGTCGATGGGTTATCTGGGCTGCGCGACGATCGACGAAATGCATAGCAAAGCGGCGTTTGTCGAAATCACCTCGGCCGGCGTGCGCGAGTCGCATGTGCATGATGTGCAGATCACCAAGGAAGCGCCCAACTATCACGTCGACTGACGTGTTATGTGTTTCACAGGGCGGCCCGATCAGCCGCCCTTGTTCATTCAAGGCTTGAAAATGGCTCACCAGAAAATACTCATTCTCGATTTCGGCTCCCAGGTTACCCAGCTCATCGCCCGCCGCGTGCGCGAGCAGCAGGTCTATTGCGAATTGCATCCCTACGATGTCGATGAAGCGTTCATTCGCGATTTCAAACCGCAGGGGATCATCCTGTCGGGCGGTCCCAATTCGGTATATGAAGCTCACGATTGGCGTGCGCCGCAGGTTGTTTTCGAACTGGGTGTCCCGGTTCTTGGAATCTGCTACGGCATGCAGACCATGGCCGAGCAACTCGGTGGCAAGGTCGAGAGTTCGGGCAAGCGCGAGTTCGGTTACGCCGAAATTCGGGCGCAGGGTCATTCCGCGCTTTTTCGCGGCATCCAGGATCGCAGCAACGACGAAGGCCATGGCCTGCTCGACGTCTGGATGAGCCATGGCGACAAGGTGATCGAATTGCCGACGGGCTTCCAGGTCATCGCCAGTAATCCTTCGTGCCCGATCGCCGCTATGGCCGACGAAAACCGGAAATTCTACGGCGTCCAGTTCCACCCGGAAGTCACACATACGATCAAGGGCAAGGAAATGATCGCCCGCTTTGTTCATGACATTTGTTGTTGCGGTCACGACTGGAACATGCCGGATTACGTCAGCGAGGCGATCGAGCGTGTCCGGGCGCAAGTTGGCAAGGAGGAGGTCATCCTCGGGCTTTCCGGCGGCGTCGATTCCTCGGTGGTCGCGGCCTTGTTGCATAAAGCCATTGGCGATCAGCTCACCTGCGTATTCGTCGACAATGGACTGTTGCGTCTGAACGAGGCGGAGCAGGTGATGCAGACCTTTGCCCGCAATCTCGGCGTCAAGGTCATCCACGTCGACGCGACCGAGCAGTTCATGGGACACCTCAAGGGGGTGAGCGATCCGGAAGCCAAGCGCAAGATCATCGGCCGCGAGTTTGTCGAAGTCTTTCAGGATCAGTCGGCGAAACTGGAAAACGCCAAATGGCTGGCGCAAGGCACCATCTATCCGGACGTGATCGAGTCTGCCGGCGGCAAGACGAAAAAGGCGCACACGATCAAGAGCCACCATAATGTCGGCGGCCTGCCGGAAACCCTGAATCTCAAATTGCTCGAACCGCTGCGCGAACTGTTCAAGGACGAGGTGCGCGAACTCGGCATCGCCCTCGGCTTGCCGCATGAGATGGTCTACCGTCATCCGTTCCCCGGTCCGGGGCTCGGTGTGCGCATTTTGGGCGAGGTCAAGAAGGAATACGCCGATCTTCTCCGCCGCGCCGACGCCATCTTCATCGACGAATTGCGGGCGGCGGACTGGTACGACAAAACCAGCCAGGCTTTCGCCGTATTCCTGCCGGTCAAGTCGGTAGGCGTCATGGGCGACGGCCGTACCTATGAATACGTGGTGGCCTTGCGCGCTGTCCAGACCCAGGACTTCATGACCGCGCACTGGGCGGAACTGCCGCACAGCCTGCTCGGCAAGGTTTCCAACCGCATCATCAACGAAGTGCGCGGGATCAATCGCGTGGTCTACGATATTTCCGGAAAACCGCCGGCGACGATCGAGTGGGAATGATTTGGTCGCCGCGGACGCGGCGAGATGTCTTGTCGGATGCTCATTCGAGCATAAGATCGCGCAGATCCTTCCTGAGCGAGCGCGAACGGGGAGCACGGCTCTGACCTATCCGGCAGAAAAAAGCGTAGCCGTCGTTGGGGCGGCTGGCGCTTAAATGCTGGAACTGCCCGGCAAGCCTGATGGCCCCGTCGTTTATTTCTGGGGCCAGTGAAATCTGCCGGCCGGCCTGGACGTACCAGCGGAAGATGACCGGCGTCATTTCCGGCTGCAAATGGAGTCCGTGGCTGTCAGCCGTCAACCACAGTCTTTGCAGCGCCATTCCTGCAGCCACGTGGTCGAGTATCCCGGACAGTGCTCTTTCCGGTCTGAGCAAGATATGTGCGGCGCAGGCGAGCGCCGGAATGAAATCGAGCTGGATGCGGGGGATGATCGTTCCGCCGAGATAACGGTTGAAATATTCGACGCGCTTCCAGCTTTTCATGACCCAGCGCATGAGCCGGGCGGTCGCCGGGTCGACACCGATAGCCTGATCGGGGATGCGGTCGGCGCTGTAGCGGGCATTCCATTCGATGGCGGCAAGATGAACCGGGTACGCTTCCGGGCAGGTCAGGCGAAGGCGGGCGTTTTGCCAGAGCAGGCGCGCGACGGTGAGCTTTTCCGCAAACGATTCAAAGAAAAAAACCGAATAATCGTTGCCGACGGCGGAAACCAGCGCTTTTTTCTGTTCCGGTCGCAAAGGGGCGGCGCGCATCGGGCGGCGCTGCACGCAGCGCGTTTTGATGTGACAAACGAGCGGGTCTTCGGGGATTTCCGCTGGAGTGAGCGTGACGTCGTAGATCGGTGCGTTATCGGGACAGTTTGGGCGAAGCGTCCATGCGGATTGCAAGCCGAAACGCGTCGCCGCCAGGCGCAACGTTTCGAGAAGCGCGCCGTGCGCCATGTGGCTGGCGTGACCTTCGAAATCGTAGAGGACGTATTCGCGGGTGTCGAAACCGTGAATGGCGATATGTGAGTCGCAGACGATCTCAAAGCGCCAGGGCTGGGTATTGTCGCCGCTCGGCGCCCAGCGGGCGAGATCGAGGATTGAGAGGAGAATGTCGCGGGGCATTATCTTGCCTCCTGGCAGGAAAGTTTTCTGCGAACTGATAGTTGGTAGTCAATCAATCAAAAAAGCGAATTACCCAAGAACATGCTGCGAAACCGATCCCCTCGGAACAAAGTTTTCCCAAAAACCAGAGGGTCACTTGGTGCATTTTTTGAGCCCTTGGCGTTTTTGTGGTTCGCTTTTAGATACCAAGCTGTTTTTTTGCGATCGTGATGGCGAGTCGGTTGATCGGGTTGAGATTACCGCCCGGTCGCCAGGTATGCGCAAACTTGTTGCGATAGCCATCGTACTGGATACCGTGCGGCGCAGCCCAGACTTTGCCGCGTTCGAGAAGGATCTTGAACGCTTCGCTGGCGGCTACCCCGGCGCAGAGCTGGCAGGCCATGATGGTCGACGGGCCGCGTTTTTCCTGGAGATTTACCCGAGATTTGTCGGCGAGGTAATGGCGGTGCAGCAATGCCGGCGCCAGGCCGACCAAGAAACGGACGGCTTTTTCGAGTTCGTGGTGACCGTCGATCTGGAAATATTCTTCGAAAGTCATTCGGCCGGGGAGGAAGTTGAGTAGCGCGGCGCTGATGCCGAGCGGCGCAACAGTCACCGCCGGGATACCGAGGGCGGCGCAATGAGCGAATACCTTTTCGCGCGCCTCGAAGGCGAAAAAATCGAGGCCGTCGACGTAAAGGTCGACATCGCGGAAAAAATCGTCGAGATTGTCGGCATCAACGCCTTGTGAAAACAGCTTGAGGTCGACCTCCGGATTGATGTCCGAAGCCATTCCGGCCAAAACTTCGACCTTGGCGCGGCCGATACTGCCCATGCTGGCACCGACCTGACGATTGAAATTCTCAATTTCGAAGATATCGAGGTCAGCGATGTTGAAGTTGCCGACGCCCAATCGGGTCAGGGCAAGGAGGTGGAAGCCGCCGACGCCGCCCATGCCGGCGATGGCGACTCTTTTGCGGCGCAGGGTCGATTGTTCTGTCTCGCCGATCCAGCCAATATTTCTCGAAAAGGCTTTGTCGTAATCGAAAACCTGCATCGCAACCTTCCTTTCAGGTTATACAAGCACCTCGACACACGCCGGATGACCGAGGAAAGCCTGTGGACTGGCGGTAAAACCGTAGGCCCCGGATTGGTAGATGACGACGAGGTCGCCGACTTCAGCTTTCGCGAGATCCATCCTGTCGGCTAGCAGGTCGAGCGGGGTGCATAGCGGACCGACGACCGAGACTGTTTCCCGAACGTCGCTATTCATTCGGTTGCCGATGGCGACCGGATAATTCTTGCGGATGACCTGACCGAAGTTGCCCGAGGCGGAAAGGTGATGGTGCAATCCGCCGTCGGTGACGAGATAGGCCTGGCCGCGCGACTCCTTGCGGTCGACGACGCGGGCGACGTAAATGCCGGCTTCGCCGACGAGGTAGCGGCCGAGTTCGATGACGAGTTCGGCTTGCGGAAACGCGCTTGCTGTGCGTGCGCAGAGGGCGGCCAGGTTGGCGCCGATCGGCTCCAGGTCGAGCGCCTGTTCGCCAGGAAAGTAAGGGATGCCGAAACCGCCGCCGAGGTTGAGGAAGCGCAACGGCGAGGGCGCCGATTCGGCCAGGCGCAGGGCAAGGTCGAAGCTCTTGCATTGCGCCTCGACGATGGCCTCCGCCTTGAGATTTTGCGAGCCGGCGAAAAGGTGGAAGCCTTCGAAGGCGAGGCTGGACTGGCCGATTGCGGCCAGCAGTTCCGGGACACGCTCGGCGTCCACGCCGAACTGCTTGGGACCACCGCCCATTTTCATGCCGGAACTCTTGAGTTCAAAATCGGGATTGACGCGCACGGCGACGCGTGCCGGCAGGCTGGTTTCTGCCTGAATGGCGGTGAGTTCCTCGACTTCGCGGAAGGATTCGATGTTGATCAGGATGCCGGCGGCGACCGCTTGCCGCAGTTCCTTGCCCGATTTTCCGGGACCGGCGAAGCTGATTTCGTGCGGGTCGGCGCCGGAATCGAGCGCGACTTTCAGTTCGCCGCCCGAGGCGACGTCAATGCCGTCGACCAGCCCGGCCATATGGCATACCAGCGCCGGCATCGGGTTGGCCTTCATCGCATAGTGCAGCTTGACGGCGCCGGGCAGGGCGGCGCGCAGTTCGGCGACGCGCCGGGCCAGCAGTTGCCGGTCGTAGGCATAGAACGGAGTTTGTCCGACGCGTTTCGTCAGTCGGCTGAGAGGAATGCCGCCGACGAGGAGTTCACTGTTCTCGACGGGAAAGCTCGTCATTGGCGCGTGGGTCGGGGGCTGGCGTTCGGAAGTCTGCATGAGATGTTCTCGGGATGGCTCAGTGTGCGTTCTGTTTCTCGATCCATTCGGTCGACAGAGTCTTGCGGTCGATCTTGCCGTTCGGGTTGCGCGGCAGCGGGCCTTCGCGCACGTCGATATGCGCCGGCACCATGTACGCCGGCATCTGTTTTCGGCATTCGGCGAGCAATTCCACTGTATCGAGCGTCTGTCCCGGCGGCGGCGTGGCGATGACATGAATGGCCTGACCGAGTGTGGCGTGATCGACGCCGAAGGCGACGCATTCGCCGACCCGTTTCGTGGCGTAGATGATTTCCTCGACCTCAGTCGGACTGACGCGGTAGCCGGAGGTTTTCATCATCTCGTCGCGGCGGCCGATGAAATACAGGAAGCCTTCTTCGTCCATGCGCACAGTGTCGCCGGAATAGACCGCCAGCTCGGGAATTACGAGACCGGGTTCGCGTCCGGGTGTATGTGCCGGCAAGGGCTTGTAGCGTTCGGCGGTTTTTTCCGGATCGTTCCAGTAGCCCATGCCGACGAGTGCACCGCGATGCACGAGTTCGCCAGGTTCGTTCGGCGCGCAGGGCGAACCGTCCTCACGCAGGACGAGGATTTCGGCGTTGGGGATGGCTTTGCCGATCGAGTCCGGCCGGCGATCGACTTCCGACGGCGGCAGGAAAGTCGAGCGGAAGGCTTCCGTCAGTCCGTACATCAGGAAGGGCTTCGTCTTTGGCATGCGCGCACGCAGCGCGTCCAGCGTCTCGCGCGGCATGCGTCCACCGGTGTTGGCAAAATAGCGGAGATGTTCGGTAATCGTCGCCGGCCATTCGAGCTGCGTGAGCTGGATGTACAAGGGCGGTACAGCGGTGAGGCCGGTGACGCGCTCGCGATCGAGCGCTTTGAGTACATCGCGCGGCATCAGGTAGTTGAGCAGGACGACGCGGGCGCCGACATGGAAAGCCGTGGTAAGCTGGCTGAAGCCGGCGTCGAAGGAAAGCGGCAGGGCGGCGAGCAAGGTGTCTTCAGCGGTGTTTTCGAGGTAGCTGGCAACACTTTGGGCGCCGGCGACCATGTTTCGATGGGAAAGAACAACCCCCTTCGGTTTGCCGGTACTGCCCGAAGTGTACAGGATGGCTGCCATATCCGTGTCGATGACGCGATGGCCGGCTTTGGCCGGTGCCGCGATCAGGTCCACCCAGCGCATCTCGGGCAATGCGTAGCCCAAATCGGTCGACAAAGAATCGGTATTGGTGAGGACAATGTGGCGCAAGTCATGGCAGGTTCCAAGAACGGGCGCCAATAACGGCAGACGCTCATTCGAGGTAATCAGTACGCGAACATTACAGTCACGTATGATGTAGGCCACCTGTTCGGGCTTGAGCAGCGGGTTGAGTGGAACAAAGACGCACCCGGCCGCAGTGGCGCCAAAACTGGCAATGACGGTTTCGAAACGTTTTTCGAGGTAAATGGCGATACGTTCGCCACGCTGCATACCGAGACCAAGAACGCCACCGACGAAGCCATCGATCGACTGCTGCAGTTGCGTGTAGGTCATGGACGCGTTGCCGTAGGTCAGGGCGATATTGTCCGGATAGCGTTTCGCAGACTGGGCGATCAATTCGGCGAGCAGATACGATTGTGGCATTTTTTCAGGATTTAAGATTTTGAATCTCGGCTTGGCATTTTAACGAATACTGTTGGTCGCTATTGGGAATTTATTCCACTTACCTGCTGTTGCAGAATGGCATAGCCAGCTTCGAAGTTCGCGATTGTGTAACAGGAGACGAATGGCTCAAATGCATTCTGACAGTATAATCCGGGCTGACCAATTACCTGCCGGGTCGAATGCTGGGATGATCAGGCAATCAAGGAGAAATCATGGAAGTCATCAACGAGGTATTGTCGATCCTGGACGAGGTGCTCGGCCTCAAAGGGCGCGCCAGTACCTTTACGCTCGAAACCCCGCTGCTGGGCGCGATACCGGAACTTGATTCGATGGCTGTCGTGGGTTTGATCGCCATGATCGAGGAGCGTTTCGGATTTTTCGTCGAAGATGATGAAATCGACGGTTCATCCTTTGCAACCGTCGGCACGCTGGTGGCATTCGTGCAGGGCAAACTGGCCGCCTGAGACTGATCGGGTTTTCTCCCGATGTCCATTGAAGCTTTTTACCTCACAGCCTCATCCGGGCAACGCTTTTGTCTGTTTCATCGGCCTATTCAGGAAATTCCACGGAAAGCCAGCATTCTCTAAATTCATCCGTTTGCCGATGTGGCGTAGGTTGGAGGTAAAAGAGTCCACCGTTTTGTAGAATTTTCAGAACGGAAGAAATAAATGACGACGGTCCTCCGTGTCAGGGTCGCAATGTCGAACTGCGGCGCGAAATCGTTCGCCTGGCACACCGGCACAAGCGCTACGGAGCCAGCATGATCGGCTTGAAGCTCCGGCAATCGGGTTGGCGCGTCAATCACAAACTGGTCGAGCGACTGTATGCGCTGTCGGGCTTGCAGGTGAGACGACGAAACGCAAGAAGGTGCTACTGTGGCCGACAGCCGCTGTTACGTCCCCAGCAGGCGAACGAGGTCTGGTCGATGGATTTCGCGTTTGATCGTACGGCCGACGGCCGGGTGATCAAATGCCTGACGGTCGTTGATGACGCCACGCACGAGGCGGTTACCGTTGTTCCGGAACGAGCGATCGGCGGCGAACCGCTGACCCGGATACTGGATCGGCTCGGGTTTGAACGCGGGTTGCCCCGCGTGATCCGGACGGACAACGGTAAGGAGTTCTGCGGCCGCGCCATGCTTAATTGGGCGCATCAACGTGGCGTGCAGTTACGCCAAATCCAACCCGGCAAACCAAATCAGAATGCCTACATCGAATCGTACAACGGATGTCTGCGCGATGAGCGCCTGAAGGAACACTGGTTTGTCAGCCTAGGGCATGCCAAGACGATCATTGAAGCTTGGCGATTGGAATACAACCACGAACGAGCAAGAAAGCACTGAGAGGCCTCACCCCAGCCGCCTATGTTCGAATACTCGCCGAGGAAAAAACGGTATGATCAGCAACAGGACTCTAGTCCAAATCGTTGCTCAAGGTGGGGTGACGTCGGGGGCTGAACAACTAAATTGATGCAAGGATTGTGAAAGTGGCATTCAGCTTGCTCGGAATCAACTCTCAATAAGAGGAAGTCGTGACGACAGTTGCCGTTGTAGGTTTGGGATACGTCGGTTTGCCACTGGCGGTCGAGTTCGGGAAAAAGTGGCGCACCATCGGCTTTGATATGTCGACTGCCAAGGTGGCAAACTATCGAAACTTCATCGATCCGACAGGAGAGGTCAGCAGCGACGAGCTGAAAGCCAGCCGGCATCTCGAAGTCAGTTCCGATGCAACCGTGCTGAAGGAGGCCGATTTCATTATCGTTGCCGTCCCGACGCCGGTCGACGAGGCGCATCAGCCGGATTTTAGGCCACTCCTTGCCGCTTCGGAATCGGTCGGTAAGCACCTGAAGCGCGGGGCAACGGTCATTTTCGAATCCACGGTGTATCCCGGGGCGACCGAGGAAATCTGTATCCCGATCATCGAGAAACATTCGGGAATGAAATGGAAACAGGATTTCTTTGTCGGTTATTCGCCGGAGCGCATCAATCCCGGCGACAAGGAGCGCACTGTCACCAAGATCGTCAAGGTGGTTTCCGGCGATACCCCAGAAACCCTGGAGCGCGTCAAGGAGGTGTATGGTAGCGTGATTACGGCCGGCGTCTATCCCGCGTCGAGTATCAAGGTCGCGGAAGCGGCCAAGGTCATCGAGAATACCCAGCGCGACTTGAACATTGCGCTGATGAACGAACTGGCGATCATCTTTGACCGCATCGGCATCGATACGCTCGAAGTTCTCGAGGCCGCGGGGAGTAAATGGAACTTTCTGCCTTTCCGTCCCGGCTTGGTCGGTGGGCACTGCATCGGTGTCGATCCGTATTACCTGACGCACAAGGCGGAAATGCTTGGCTATCACCCTGAGGTCATCCTCGCCGGACGGCGCATCAACGACGGCATGGGAAAATTCATCGCGGAACAGACGGTCAAACATCTTGTCCGGAATGGGTGGCAGGTCAAGGATGCGCCGGTGATCGTGCTCGGGCTGGCTTTCAAGGAGGACTGTCCCGATCTGCGCAATTCGCGTGTTATCGATGTCATCCGCGAACTGCAGTCCTACGGCGCTCGCGTCATCGTCCATGAGCCGGTTGCCGATGCGGCGCAAGCGGTGCATGAATATGGCGTCGAATTGACGGCATGGGACGACCTGCCGCCGGCAGCGGCGATCGTGGCGGCCGTGGCGCACAAAGAGTTCAAACGCCGGCCCTTGGCCGATTTCGTCGGGAAGTTGCAGAAGGATGGCGTGATGAGCGATGTGAAGAGTATGTTCGATGAAGCCGAACTGAAGGCGCAGGGAGTGACGGTGTGGCGGCTTTGATATCAGCGTATGAGCAGCTTCTTCAGCGCTTGCCGCTTCAACCGGCGCGCTGGCTGGTTACCGGTTGCGCCGGTTTCATCGGCTCGCACCTGATCGAGACCTTGTTACGACTTGATCAAACCGTCGTCGGACTGGATAATTTCGCCACAGGGTGCCAACGCAATCTCGATGAAGTCCGTGATAGCATCAAGCCGGAACAGTGGCAAAGATTCTGCTTCATCGAGGGCGATATCCGCAACCCAGAAACGTGTCGTGACGCATGTCGCGATATCGATTTCATCCTGCACCAGGCGGCGCTAGGTTCCGTTCCGCGTTCCTTGGCCGATCCGCTGACTAGCAACGCTGCCAATATCGACGGTTTCTTGAACATGCTCGTCGCCGCGCGCGACGCTGGTGTCAGACGTTTCGTCTATGCCGCCTCTAGTTCAACCTACGGCGATCATCCCGACCTGCCGAAACGCGAAGGCGTCATCGGCCGACCGCTGTCACCGTATGCCGTGACCAAGCTGGTGAACGAACTTTATGCTGAGGTCTTCGCGCGCAGTTACGGTTTCGCCTCTATCGGTCTGCGCTATTTCAACGTCTTCGGAACGCGACAGGATCCAGAAGGCGCCTACGCGGCGGTCATTCCGCGCTGGACGCGCGCCATGCTGCTCGGCGAGAAGGTGATGATCAACGGTGATGGCGAAACCAGCCGCGACTTTTGCTTCGTCGCCAACGCCGTTCAGGCCAATCTGCTTGCGGCGACAACGGAAAATCCGGAAGCGGTCAATCAGGTCTACAACGTGGCGCTAAATGCGCGCACGTCGCTCAACCGGTTATTCGAAATGTTGCGCGACGAACTGGCTGGCACGATGCCGCATCTGTCGATACTGAAGCCGGAATACCGGGAATTCCGCGCGGGCGATGTGCGGCATTCACAAGCCGATATTTCCAAAGCCGCGCGTTTGCTAGGATACGCACCGAAGCACACCCTGGCGGACGGAATCCGCATCGCCATGCCTTGGTACATATCGCGCTTTCACATGCCGGATTTCTGTTGAGTTTGATCCTGTCCGGCTTCTTCAACAGCGAATCCTGAATGCGGTGAGTCGTTTGCCGTTAATACTGGACTTCAGTCTTTCCGTTCGTATTGTTGCGGCGCCGACGCCTTCCGAATTGCGCCGGAATCTGGCGTCAATCTCCGGTTGGCGATGGCTGTTATTTGGTTTGAATCGAATTTCGAACTGGCTGCCGTCGACAATCCCTTCGCTGTAAAGTGTTCCGACAGTCCAAAATCGGTCTCATTCAAGAACTCTTCAAGCATAAAAGAAGCCACGGGAATACATCCCGTGGCTTTAGCTGATCCAACAAAGCTTTCGCTTGATTAGTTTAACCGCAGGTTCCGACCGCGCCGCACGCCGTACAGAAATCGCAACCGTCCTTGCGGATCATCGTGTAGTTGCCACATTCGCCGCACAGCTTGCCGGCGGTGGGCTTGGCCGCCGTGTTGCTGGTCGGCGTCTGCAGAATGCCCATTTGCTGCAACGGCATGCCGTTCTCATCAAGAATGCCGAGCATGGCGTAGCGATGGATGATCAGGTGGGCGATGTAAGCCACGGTCGAAGGATAGGTCTGTTGCTTGCGCGTGCCAGGGACGAAAGCCATGAAATCGCCAAGCGGTTCCGGATAGTCGAGCAGTTTGCGCAGCTTCATGCCAATCCAGGCCGGATCGAGAACGCGCATGTCGAGCGAAAGCAGCTTGGTCAGGCCGTCGAGCGCACGTGGGTAGTTGCCGGAGAGCCAGACCGAGTAAGGACGGGTGACGCCATCGGGCAGCGTGATTTCCTTGAGGCCGAGGACGAAATCTTCCTCGGTGGCCGGATTGTACACATCGACCGTCCAAGAGAGCGTACCGTCGGTGCCGGTCTTCGGCTCTTTCAGGCTAAACAGGGCATCGAGCACTGGCGTCGGGCCTTCATTTTTGAAAGAGCCGAGCTGCTCGACACGGAACTGGATCAGGCGCGCCATCGCGGAAACGACGGACGGCATGCGCTTGTGCTCGCCATGCGGCGGGAAGGGCATGTCGAAGCCTTCACCGATCGGGGTCTTGGCCAGCGATTCGAGCTTGAGCTTCAGCCAGCCATGGTCGTTGGCGCGCATGTCCATCGACAGTGTTTTGGCGACGGCGCCGAGGCCGCGCGGCTGGGCAGGGCCATTGACCCAGACTTCGAACGGCCAGGAACGCTCGTCCTGATCGACGTGGCCGACAAAAAGTGCGAACTTGCCGAGCTCATGCTCGATCATGTAGGTCCAGGCCATATTGCCTTCCGGCAATTCCGGACGACCCGGCCAGCGCAGGCTGGAAAGCACGGGTGCCGGGAGATTTTTGATCGACAGACGGCGGTTGGCGTCGCCGCTGACGAAGTCCTGCGGCTGTTTTTTCTCTTCCGTCTGCTTGGTTTCTACGGAGAGTACTGCGCCGAGTACGCTGTTCGGACGGTAGGTGGCAAGTCCCTTGAGACCGGCTTTCCAGGCACTCATGTAGAGATCCTGGAAATCCTCATAGGGATATTCGGCGGGAACGTTTACCGTTTTCGAGATTGACGTATCGACGTACGGCGCGACGGCGGCAACCATGTCCTTGTGCGCTTGCGCCGAGATTTCGAGTGCGGTCACGAAGTAGTCGGGCAAGTTTTCCACGTCGCCGCCCATGTGCTTGTACAAGCGCCAGGCGTAATCCTCGACGGCGTATTCCTTGAGCGTGCCGTCCGGCATACGCTTCTTGCGGTTGTAGGTCCAGGAGAAGGGTGGCTCGATGCCGTTGCTGGCATTGTCGGCGAAGGCCAGCGAGATGGTGCCGGTGGGCGCGATCGACAAGAGGTGCGAATTGCGCAGACCGTGCTTGCGGATTTCGGCCTTGATGTCCTGCGGCAGGCGCGAGGCGAAATTGCCGCCGGAAAGATACAGTTCGGCGTTGAACAACGGGAAGGCGCCGCGTTCCTTGGCAAGTTCAACCGAGGACAGGTAGGCGGTGTTGCGCATGTATTCGGAAATGCGCGCCCCCATCGCCGTCGCTTCCGGGCGATCGTAGCGCAGGCCAAGCATGCACAGCGTGTCACCAAGGCCAGTGAAACCGAGGCCGACGCGTCGCTTGTTGGCAGCTTCTTCCTGTTGGCGCTCCAGCGGCCAGGCGGTGATGTCGAGCACGTTGTCGAGCATGCGTGTTGACACCTTAATGACTTCGCCGAAGGCAGCGAAATCGAACTCGGCACGATTCGAGAACGGGTGCTTCACGAACAGGGTCAGGTTGATCGAGCCGAGGCAGCAGCAGCCGTAGGATGGCAGGGGCTGTTCGGCACAGGGATTGGTGGCCTCGATCAGTTCGCAGTAGTACAGGTTGTTGTCCTTGTTCATGCGGTCGAGGAAGAGAATCCCAGGCTCGGCATGGTCGTAGGTCGAACGCATGACTTGATCCCAAAGATCCCGTGCGCGCACCTTGCGGTAGACCCACAGGCCGTCATCCCGCTGATAGGCGCCGTCGGATTTCATGTCCGAATTGGGCTCGGAACGATGCACGAGTTCGACTTCTGAATCGCTCTCGACCGCGCTCATGAACTGGTCGGTCACGCCGATCGAGATGTTGAAATTGGTCAGATCACCCTTGTCCTTGGCGTGGATGAAGACTTCAATATCCGGGTGATCGCAGCGCAGTACGCCCATCTGCGCCCCACGGCGGGCGCCGGCCGATTCGACGGTTTCGCAGGACCGGTCGAACACGCGCATATAGGAGACGGGACCGGATGCGCGCGATTGGGTACCTTTGACCTGCGCGCCTTGTGGACGGATCGAAGAAAAATCGTAACCGACGCCGCCGCCGCGGCGCATGGTCTCGGCGGCTTCGGCCAACGCGCTGTAAATCCCCGGTTTGCCATCGACAAGCTCGACGATGGAGTCACCGACCGGCTGCACGAAACAATTAATCAGCGTGGCCGCTAGCGGCGTACCGGCAGCCGAATTGATACGACCGGCGGGGACAAAACCGTTTTCCTGTGCCCAGAGGAAGCGCTCTTCCCATTTGGCACGTTGTTTTTCATCTTCGTTGGCGGCTAGTGCTCGGGCGACACGACGGCGCACGTCATGCACATTGGTTTCCGATCCTTTGGCGTACTTTTCGAGGAGAACTTCGCCCGAAATTTCCTGCTCCGCCAGCGGTGCTGGCTCGGTTGCCTCTGCAATGGCGGAAAGGGAGAGTTGTTGTGCGTTCTGGCTCATTGATTTGCCTTTCTGTGCTGAGTGTTGCTTGCGAATTCGGCCGCGGATAACGCGCGATTTGAGGAACATCCCCAAAGGGAGAGCGTGTCGATCAGGTGCCCTATCATGCCCATTTTTTTGGGACGTGGCAAGCAAAAAAACACTATATGTAGTGTGTATTTTTGTGTGCAGCACTATATATAGTATTTGCTAATACGCAACCGCTGTTCGCAGCAGACAGCAAATTGCCTATAAATCACGGCATTGAGGCAATGGGATGGCAGTTGATGGTGCGGCGCACCATCGCCTTTAGCCGCTGCAGAAGGATAGGGATAGGTTTGGGATGCCAGAGCCACTGGCTCCGTTCAATGAAAGGTCTGGGTAAAGGCAGTTGCTGTCAAAGTCGTAGCAACGTATGTGCGGCCTGGGCGATCATCCATTCCTCGTTGGTCGGGATCACCAGGACGTCAATGGTGCTGTCCTGCGTACTGATCCGCCGCTCGCCGCTCAGGTTGGCGTTGGAATCGATGCGGATACCTTGCCACTGGGCCAGTTGACAAACTCTCCGGCGAACTTCGGCAGCGTTTTCGCCGATACCACCGGTAAACACCAATGCATCCAAGCCGCCAGCTGCAGCCGAAAGCGACCCGAGTTCGCGGGCAATGCGGTAACAGAAAAGATCGACGGCCTCTTGAGCTTCTGGCTTATCGCTGGCAAGGAGGGTGCGCATGTCCTGGGAGAGGCCGGAAACACCGAGCAAGCCGGATTCCTTGTAGAGAACCCGGGTCATGTCATCGACACTCAGTCCCTTGCTGCCCATCAGATGCAGGATCAGGCCGGGGTCGAGCGTCCCGCAACGGGTGCCCATGACCAGGCCATCAATGGTCGAAAAACCCAACGTGGTGGCGACGCATTGGCGTTCAACCATCGCCGTCATGCTGGCACCGTTGCCGAGATGGGCAACGACGACACGCTGATCCGCGCGGGCGCTATACCGCGGCAGTACCCGAGCAATGTAGTCGTAGGAGATGCCGTGAAAACCGTAACGTTTACAACCTTCCTCGGTCAGCTTGCGAGGCAGGCCGTAGATTTGCGCGACGGTGGGTTGGGTGCGGTGAAACGCCGTATCGAAGCAGGCAATTTGTGGCACGTCGGGAAGAATGCCCTGGATAGCGCGGATTCCGTTCAGGTTGTGCGGTTGGTGCAAAGGTGCCAGTTTGTTGTATTGCGCTAGCTGTTCGAGATTGGTCTCATCGAGTACGACCGGGTGCGAGAAACGATCACCGCCATGCACGATACGATGGCCGACGGCGACAATCTGCCCCCCGTTTCCGCTTTCCCCCAACCAGCGGAGAAGGTGGTCGAACGCTTGCTGATGTTTGGTTGCCGCACCGCCCGGCAGGAATTCGTCAGCAATGCGCTGACCGGAATCATTCTTGGCGACCATACGAATCTCATTGGCCCCGATACCGTCAATCTGGCCGGAAATCGTCGCTTTTTCGGGAATCGATCCCGCCAGCTCAAACAAGGCAAACTTGATCGATGACGAACCGGCGTTGATGACGAGGATGTCCTGTTTCATTTGAATTCCAGTTTGTTATGGCTTCTTATGTGCGAAGAGAAACGCGTGCGGCTAGCGTTCGACAATATGCGATTATAGGCCGCAGCACGAACAGCGCTCAATGGACATGCACCGAACGTCGGAGTTCCGGCACGTTCGTGCCGCTAATTCGCTCAAATCAGAGATGTTGCATACACTGGTAGGCCGCCAGTGCGCGGGCAGTTTGCGCCGACGGACGCGCCGGAGTGCCCAGACCGAATTCGGATTGCAACGCCGGCAGGTTTTCGTCGAGATAGTCGATGACGCGGTCGAGATTGGCGAGCCGGTTCGGAATGAAATTATTCGCCGAATTGAGCAGTTCCGCAGAGCGGGCGAAATTGCTGCCGAATTCATTAAGTGTAGCGATGACGCCTTCTCGGTTCGATGCCAGGGCCGAGGCCAGCCTGGCTGGATCGAAAATGGCAAGATCGCTGCCCTGATCGATACTCAGTCCGACATCACGCACGCCATGAAAGCCGCTGGTCGCACCGTTGAAGATATTGCCGATACTTTGTTCGAGTTCGTAAAGCGACACTTCGGCCGCTTGAGTACCGGCCAGCACGCCGCCCTGTTTCACGCTGTTGCCAAAGCGGTCGATCCAGGCGTTGTATTGACTTGTGAAAACCTGGAGCGCTGATTGGATCGCCGCGTCGTCCATTGCCGGGGTGAGAGCAGCGAGTGATTCGCCTGCGCTTTGCATGCCAGCAACGGCACCCTTCATTTCGCTCAATTCGGCGAACTGCGCCTTATAAGCCACCTCGGAAGTATTAATGACGCTCATCATGCGGAAAGCCGCGCCGGGATTAAACAACGAGCGGGCCAGATCATTCGCCGCCAGCCCCGGCGACGTGGAGGGAGCTTCAGCCAGAAAGCTGCTACCGGCGTTGTTGCCTTGCACCAAAGTCAGTAGGGCATCGACCGATGGTGCTTGTTGCGAAGCCTTGCGCAAAGCCAGCGACGATGCAAAGCTGCCAGTGTTCTGCGTCGACCTCCAGAGCGCGTTCGACTGGAGCGATTGAAATTGTCCGAAGAGGCTGTTGGCGATACCCGATGGTGACATATCCGTCTCCTGATGAATGGCGTCGACCCTAAGGCCGGCGAGCCGAGTGGTACCGGGATTAACGCAATAAGCGCGCCAGTAACGGGAGAGTGCGAGTCAGAGCCATTCGTACGCTTGGCGGCTACTCCCGGGCGGCAGCTTTTGCCGCCCGGGGCAGGACGGGTCGGGTTCGTCGACTTCTAGACGACAGTTCTCAGATGAGGCTGTGTCGGCAGTTTCAGGGTTGCCGTGCCTGGACACAGCAGGTGAGGATATTCGCGGGTATTGTCGATGCAACCACCGTCGATATAAACCCCGGCCGGTTCCCGGTGCCTCATCATGATGCGCAGGATAGCTGCCATTTCCTCTTGATCGGCTAACGACTGCCGGACGCGTTCGGCGACGATATTTTCATCGATAAACAACTCGCCCACCGAGTTCTTGCGTACAGCGTTGCGCCAATGGTAGAGCTCGATACATTTTGAAGTCAGCGTAAACGGCTGGTTCAGCTTCCAGAAGTTGCTGAACTGATTGTTGCCCAGATAAATAACCCAGGACCCCTCATAGCCGCTGACATCGGAGGAATGATCATCCGGGTTGCGGAACCAGGTTCGTCCTCCGGGAACGAAGTAGCGCAAGGGCAGGGGGGCGTCTTCAGCGCCATATTCGCGCAAAAAGACTTCGTGAAATTCCGCCGACTTGATCGCTCTCCGCTCCCATTGGTGCTGCAACCTGTCTAGCAGCTCAGGATTGCAAACGGCAAGTTCCTGAGCGATGGCAAGCAGGATCACGTATTCGGTGGCGCGGTAACAGGAGAACGAATAGAGCTTGCCCGATGCCTCGGGTTGCGTGGCTTCTATCAGCGCAGTGATCAGCGATTTGCCCGGCAAAATCGTAAAACCGTTTTCCTCGCTGTAAGTCCAGTAGTCTTCGGGCCGCTCCGCCGATTCTGTATCGAAGGCCAGCGAGGTCTTGCGCGCTGCCGTAACAATGTTCTTCCGCACGCGCACGGCTGAGGCCAGCTCATCGTAGTTCGGAAAATCGAAAGGTACCGGACAAAGCAACATGGCCAACAGGATTTCCCGTTCAAGATCGTCCGGATTGTGCTCAGTATCGAGATCGAGGTGTCGGCAAAGTTGTGTGGTATCCCAATCGGGCGCCCATTGTTCAGCGAGTGAATTCTGCAAACTAAAACGAATCGCCGCCGGATCGTTATCCCGGTTGATACTCACGTAATCCGCGAGCCCGAGTCTTTTCAAGTGTTCAATAAAGCGTTCTTTTGCAAAAGCGAGCCTTCCGGGCACCGCCTGGATGCGGATGCCCTGAATCCCTTGAACACAATCCTCTTGAAAGCCGTCCACAAGGGCTTTCCGGTTAAAACTAAAACCACTCCCCATTGAAGTCCCCTCCCGTTATTCACAGGTTTTTATGTGTTAGCCCCATGCGGGGCTATCCGCATTCGAGTCGCCGATGTTGTTCCCGGCTGTTCGACTCATCGTAAATTACAGCTTAACTTCTCCTTTCCGGTTACAAATCCAATCGATAAAAAAAACCGGAAGCGGTCAGCCATGGACCGCTTCCGGTTGAATCGTTGCGAGATAACCCGTTCAATCGACGAGTCCGGCGAACAAGGGTGTACTCAGGTAGCGCTCCCCGAAGGAGGGGATGATGACGACAATCAATTTGCCAGCGTTTTCAGGCCGCTTGGCGACTTCCATGGCGGCCCACAGAGCCGCGCCCGAGGAGATGCCGACGAGCAAACCTTCTTCACGCGCCGCACGTCGTGACGTAGCAAACGCATCGTCGTTCTTGACGCGAATCACTTCGTCGTAGATTGACGTATTCAGAACGTCAGGCACGAAGCCGGCACCGATCCCCTGGATCGGGTGCGGCCCCTTGCTGCCGCCCGAAAGGACCGGCGAGGCGTCGGGCTCGACGGCGATGGCCTTGAAGGACGGCTTGCGCGACTTGATGATTTCCGCGACGCCGGTGATAGTGCCGCCGGTACCGACACCAGCAACCAGGATGTCGACCGTACCCTCGGTATCGCGCCAAATTTCCTCGGCGGTCGTCTGGCGGTGAATTTCCGGATTGGCGGGATTCTTGAATTGCTGGAGGAGCAGATAGCGCGAATCGGAAGCCGCAAGTTCCTCGGCTTTGTTGATGGCACCCGCCATGCCTTCCTGACCGGGAGTGAGGATAAGTTCGGCGCCGTAGCCACGGAGGAGGGCGCGCCGCTCGCGGCTCATAGTCTCTGGCATGGTCAGCACGATCTTGTAGCCGCGCGCAGCGGCAACCATGGCCAGCGCGATACCGGTATTGCCGCTGGTTGGTTCAACCAGGATTGTGTCCGGTTTGATCAGTCCGGCTTCCTCGGCAGCAGTGATCATCGCTTCGCCGATGCGGTCCTTGACGCTGTGTGCCGGGTTGAAGAACTCCAGTTTGGCGGCGACGGTGGCAACGGCACCTTCACTCAGGCGATTGATGCGGACCAGCGGAGTATTTCCGATCAATTCGGTAACGCTGTTGGCAATTTTCATAGGGTTCTCCATTCGGATTCTTCGGTGGGGAGGTGCTAGGTTGCAACAAGCCTCCTTGGATCATCACGGAAGAGTCTAGCAACAGATAATCGCGAAACGAAAGATAATCTTCTCATAAGAATATGGTGAGGGAGAATAAGCGCCAGATTAAAAACAATTTCTGCGGGTATTCAGGGGTTCTTATCACCTTTCCTGACCGCATACTGGTGACAAATTTTTCTCAAAAAAGTCATCTGCTCGCTGAAGTTTTTGCATCCCTTGCACATCATCAGGTGTATCTTGAGCCGAAAACGCTCGGCGACTGATAGTTTACGGTCCAGCGATTCGGATACTAGGCGGGTAACTTCTTTGCATGTCAGCATGGTTCTTCTCCAGCTGAAAACCAATTTTTATCAAGACAGTTCCGCAATGCATTTCGCGCACGGTGCAGGATAACGTTGCAGTTTGTTACCGTAATGTTCAGTTCGCGGCAAACCTCCTGCGTATCGAATTCGAGAAACTCGCGCATCATGAATACGCGCGCCGTATTGTCTGGCAAGTAGTTGAGGCAAGCATCAAAAACTTCCCAGAAGCGTTGCTGGCGCAAGCTTTCCTCCGGATTATCCCAGGTCGTGGGGCGCATATCCGGGCACCAGTGATCGTTGGCCTTGAACAGCGAATCATAGACTTCGTCGAGCCCTTCGTCTTGCGCTGTCAGGGCGGAAATATTGGTTGTCCGGCTTTGGTGGCGGATCTGGTCGACGATTTTGTTGCGCAGTATGGAAAAAACCCAGGTTTTTACCGCCGAGCGCCCCGCAAATTGTTTGGCTCCGGAAAAAGCGGCAGTCAATGCTTCCTGAACGACGTCTTCGGCCAGTGATTCGTTGCGCAGTTGCAGGTGTGCGAACCTGAGCAGGTCGCGGCGCATTTCGGCGATAAAGTCGTTATCGATACTTGGGTTTTCCTGACTCGCCATGATCTCCCTTCAGCTTGCGATAATCGACAATCGTTCCATTCCAGGACGAAGCGGCAAGGATTCGCAATAGCGATTGCGAACCGGACGAGCCATCATTTGGTATTCGCTGCGAGTAAATTCATGAAACTTCTTCCCCTGTGCCGTTTCCGGAATGGTACTGTCTCATGAACCGTCGGTCTATCCAGTCTTTCCAGCGCCAAATCCAGTCCCCGCTGGCACAAAATCCATTCCATGACATGATGGCGTGCTTCGGTCCCGTTGCCAGCAGATACAAGCTGCGTTTTTGCGGCTGATAGGGAACCGGTACTTGACCGGACAATGCGCGCTCGATATTGCGCACCAAAACCGGCCCGGCACGAACGGCATATACCCCCGATTTCGGGTGCGGCGTATCAATTCTCGAAGCGATATCTCCCGCAGCAAAAATGTTTTCATGCGATAAACTTTGCTGACCTTTTCCGACGGCTACAAACCCATCCGGTGCGAGTTTCAGTCCACTTTTCGCAAGCCAAGGCGCCGGGGCAGCGCCCGTTGCTGAAATCACATAATCTGCTGGTAATTCGGTGCCACCGTCGAGTATCAGCCCATTGGCTGAACCCGTGGCGTAGCCTTCGACAAGCGAAATTGCCGATGCCTTAAGGTGTCGGCGCACACAGGCAATGACAGACTTTCCGTGCCCAGCCAGCAACCCGCGTCCCGTAATCAGAGAAATTCGTGTTTTCATCGCTCCTATCGCCTGACTGAAACGATGTTGCGCGGCGAAGGCCAATTCGACGCCTCCGGCGCCACCGCCGACGATGACGAGTTTTGCCTGGCGGTTTTTCAAACATCGACCCAGACACTCAGACCACCCGGTGATGAAATCCTCCATTGGCCGGATTGGTAATGAAATTGCTCCAGTCAGGATCAGCCGCGATTCATCGATATTTGCGCCGATGTCGAGGGAGAGAAGGTCATAAGCAATATCGCCTGAATGCGCGGTATGTACGATCCGCCGGTCGGCATCGAGGCCAACGACACTGTCCCGGATAAAACGGACTTGCGCTGCTTCGGCCAGCGGTCCGAGTGGAACAATGCATTGTTCAAGCGAATAGTGGCCGGCCATCCACCCTGGCAACATGCCGGAATAAACTTGACGTGCATAAGGGGAGATCAGAACAATCTCGACATCGGGACAGCGTCGATTGACCAATGATTTGAGGACATGCAGGTGAGCGTGGCCGCCTCCGGCGAGGACCAAGCGCTTCATGTCTTGCCCCCGCTTGCAAGCACATCGATTTCCGGATACGTATCGAGCAATCGCTCGTAATCCTCGGGACGATCAATGTCCCAAAGCGTTTCCAACTTCTCCCAAATCCAGCCCTGAAGCTCGAAACGGAGACGAGTTTGTCGCATTACCCTGTCACTTCCCCAGTCGATCTGGCTAAATACGGATGGGTGAGACCGGCGCAGACCAATGAGTACATACCCGCCATCCTCCGCAGGAGCCAAAACAGCGTCTTTTTGCGACAAGGTCTCGGCGGCATGCTTCAAGTATCCCGGCGTCAACATCGGGCAATCCGTACCAATGACCAGGCAGCCCATGGATGAGGGCGATCCAGCAATGGCTGCATGCATGCGTTCGCCCAGATCGCCTGCGGGTTGCTGGCGCAGGAGGAGGGGGCCGTAGGCGCGACAGGCTTCGAAATCGGGATGCCGGGTATCCGGAGCGCACCATAAGGTCACCGGCCCGACACCGGCTTTCAGCGCCGTCAGCACAGTGCTTCGTAGAAGCCAGCGTTGCAGGTTTGCCGCGCCCTCCGCGCCCAATCGCGGAATCAAGCGGGTTTTCGCCAGACCGGGAAGCGGCGCCTTGGCCAGGATGGCAACGCCGATTTCCAGTCCGGAATAGGCGGTGCTATTGGTTGTCGCGGGGAACATAACCGTACTCCCGGGCCAGATCGGCTGGACTCGCGCCGAAGAAGAAGCGCAGACGCAAACACCACATGGCGAAAACGGTGCGCCAGAGGCCGTGTTTCTCCCAGCGCCGCCCGGAGGTCAGCACTTTCGAGACAAGGCAAGCGGGACGTCCGATATCGAGCAATCGCCGACTGATAACGATATCCTCCATGAGCGGAATATCGGGGAATCCGCCAACACAAGCGAACGCCTCACGTGTTACAAAGATGGCCTGGTCGCCGGTAGCGATCCCTGTGAACCGCGAGCGCAGGTTCATCATCCAGGCTACCAGAGCGAGTCCTGGCAATGAACCGGAAATCCGTACGTCGAAACGTCCCCAACAGGTGCCGTGCGCAAAGGCTTGCCGGATTTGCGCACAGGCGTCCTGGGGCAGATGCGTGTCGGCATGCAAAAAAAGGAAGATATCGCCGGCGGCCTGGGCTGCCCCGGAATTCATCTGGCTAGCACGCCCCCGTGATGCCGTCAGCGTTCGGTCGGCAAACGGATGGGCAACTAGCAACGTACTGTCACTACTTCCGCCATCGACAACAATGATTTCAACCCCGCTTTCACGCAATGGTTGAAGTGCGAAAAGCGACTTCGAAAGATCAGCTGCCTCATTGAGGACAGGTACGACAATCGAAATTTTCGGGGAAGCTTGCATCGCAATCCTTTTTGGAAAGAGTGTAAGCATGGTACGCAAATGCACGTTGTTGTGCATTAGTCGCTTCCCCGTTGCATTCCTTACGCCGAGTTCATTGACAAGGCAAAAAAAAACCGCAGGAACGAATTCCTGCGGCCTGTCTGGGAGAGACAAAAACTTGTTTTGGCTTATTTGGCCGGTGCTGCTGCCGGAGCAGGAGCGGCCGGAGCAGCCATCGGTGCCGGTGCGGCAGCGGCGGGCGCCGTCACGGCCGGTTTTGCGGCCTTGCTCGAATCGATCAACTGGATCGGCGCCGAGAACTTCCAGACCATCGGGATCACGATCACGGACACGATGAACGACACGACCACGAGACCGGTACCGCACTTGACGTAGTCCATGAACTTGTAGCCGCCGGGGCCGAGAACCAGGGTGTTCGGCGGGGTGCCGACCGGGGTGGCGAAGGCGCAGGACGCAGCAATGGCGATGGCCATCATGACCGGCGCCGGGTTGACACCGAGACCCTTGGCAATACCGATGCCGATCGGAGCGAGCAGCGCCGTACAGGCCGTGTTCGACATGAACTGGGTCAGGCCGCAGGAGAGCAGGAAGAGCACGGCGGTGACGACGATCGGGTTCGGCGAGCTGCCCATCATGGCCACAACGCCGTCGGCAATCAGCTTGCCGGCGCCGGACTTATCCATCGCGGTCGCGATCGGCAGCATGCCGGCGAACAGGAAGATCGTCACCCAGTCGATGCCCTTGTAGGCATCCTTTTCACCGATACACTTGGTCACCACCAGGAACAGGGCGCCCAGCGTCGCAGCGATTTCCAGCGGGAAGGTTTTCAGATCGAGCGCCATGACGACGACGACCATGAGCAGGGTCAGGCCGGTCAGCCACTGCTTGGTCGCGCTGGTATCGCCGGCCTTGGCTTCGGCAGCAGCCTCGGCGTCGACTTCAGCGCTGACGGCGCCACCCTTCGGCAGCAGGTGCTTGCCGATGAACATCATGTAGACCATGCCGGCGAGGGTCAGCGGCACGCCGATCCAGGCGAACTCGAAGAAGCCGAACGGAACGATGTTAGCGGCTTTCATCGCGCCAGCTGCAATGATGTTCGGCGGCGTACCGACCAGCGTGATCGTGCCCCCGAGACCGGCAGCGAAAGCCAGCGGCATCAACTGACGGTTAGCCGGAATCCGGGCTACCTGGCAGATACCGATCACGACCGGAATCAGGCAAGCCGTCGTCGCCGTGTTCGACGTCACTGACGACAGAGCAGCGGCGACCAGCATGGTGCCGAACATGAGCGAATTTTCGCCGGTGCCGGTCATCTTGACGACGGTGGTACCGACTTTCTGCGCCAGGCCGGTGTGGAACATGGCGGCGCCGATGACGAACATCGCCGCAAACAGGACCACGGTTGAATTCGACAGACCCGAGAAGACCGATTTCATCGGAATGATGCCCAGAATACCGACCGCAATGGCACCTGCCATTGCTGTGACGGCAAGCGGCAGCAATTCGGTCACGAAGAAGAACGCGACGACCCCCAAGACGATGAGTGTCATTGTTGCATTACTCATGCTGACTACCTCCCCAAAAAATATGAATTAACCAAAACTAATACGGGCACGACGACTTCCCGGCGCGCAGTATCGTTGAAGTTATTCGCCGGGTCAATGTATTTGTAACTGTTTTTACAATACGTAATCGCTAAATAATTTGTGCTTTATAAACAGTCGTCTGCAAACATTAAATTTTTGCGACTGAGCCATGTTTTGTGTTTTTTTTGGGGGATGCGATGCTGGAAAGTGAAATTTGTGACAAAAGGTGTAATGAAGAACCGGCAATTTGGGTTATTTAATGAAAACGGCTATCAATTTCTCGCTGGATTCCCTCATAAATTACAGAAAAGAAATAATCAGTAATCACCGATCGGTGGATTCATTTTTACATTGACCAAATTGCGGAAGCGGAATGCATCGAAAGTGGATGCCGATTTCTTCCGAGGGGTGTCTTTAAAACAACCATACTTTGTGCGCATAATTTGTATTATGTTAAGTATAGTAGCAATTAGAATGCTAGTCGCATTTGTGCGGCGTATGCTCTCCACCGCTGCTCCGCGTGAGGGTTTCGCAAGTTAGCCAGGTGCCGACACAGTAGCCGGATTTCCTCCTGATCGACGCCTGCTTCCTGCAGGCGTTTTTTTTCGGCCTCGATCTTGCGGTAATAGCGACGCCGCGCCGCTGAATCCCACGACCTTTTAAAGCGCAGCATCCAGTACAGGTTACGGAGTTCGCCTGACCACGGCGGCAATGCTTAAGAGCCTGTCAGAAATTGCGACAAGTCTCCGGCAGGTATTGAAAGACATTTCGACTGATAGCGGAACACACCCCAATTCAGGCCAACCAGTTCCCCTTTTGAATTGACAACGGGGCCACCGGAGGAACCCGGCGCGCAAAAGGCATTCAGGAGAAGCGAGACGCCTTTGTCCGTGTCGACGTATTTGTCGACGGTTCCCTGACCAACGACGGGAACCCGACCGGGGAAGCCAAATATCCAGACGTTTTCACCCTCGACGATATTCGAGGCCAAACGAACAGGATTACCAGCAAAGCCGCCGACCAGAACGCAGGCATCATAGTTACCGAGGTTGTAATACTTCGTCACGTTGAAGATTTGACCGGACTGACGGTGCACGACTTTCGGCCAGCCGGATTGCCCTTGGACTACATGGCAATTAGTCAAAATCTTGTCTTGAGCAATCAGGACACCAGTGCCGGTGCTTGTATTCACCTGATTGCCATTCCGGGATGAAACCTCGACCCGATAAATGGCGGTTTCGACGGTGTAGGGATTCGCCGCGGCAATCGATGCATTGAGTAAAGCGGCAAGGAAAACAGCCCTTTTCATTGACTCTCCCATGACTTTTGGATTTTTCTGGATTATCCCCAATTTTTGGGGATATGTCCGGGGAAAACTCTAAATTCTTGAGGAACGCCAAGGGCTACAGGCCAGCGGTTATTTTTCGGGCTATCACTTCGCCATGTGCCCCGCGCCGGATGGCGGCGCGGCCTCCCTTCGGTCGGGTCGGCACAGCATGGCTTGAAAGACGAACCAGAAACCCCGCCACCCTCTCGGGCTGGCGGCTGGTTCTGCACTTCGGGAACAGTTAGGCCGTGGTCTGTCTTTAAAGAAGGGGTTTGTTCTGTTTTCGCATTAAAACATATCCTGCAGGTTCTGGATCCGAACCGTTTTTCAGGGTTTTTAGTTCCTGAAATGAATCAATGGCTCATTGCGACATTGTAGGGGCCTGATTTGACGGACATTGACGGCGGTTGTGACAGCGCGGGGGCGTCCGCCCTCGCTACGCTCGGTGCGGGCGCTCCCGCTGCCGGTTGAATATTGCGTGTTTGCTGCTCAGTGAGTCGGCCTCTTGTGTCTTGCAAGGGCCATGCCGTGACAATGTAGCGGCGATCGGCTTTTGTCATGGTGCCGACAGTGCCGTCCGGGCTGAGAAGCAGGAGCCAGCCGAAGCCGGACACATCGCGGAAAGTCAATTGTTCCTTGATTCCATCCGATTCGTCGCGCCATTCGACAATGCCGGTGCTATGTCCTGATCCTTGGATAACGCCGGTGAGCCTGATTCGATATCGGTTTGTCAGTTGCTCGATATAGTCGGGCTGTAGTGCTGGCTGTACCGTGTTCGCGGGAATGATTTCCGGGCGCGTGCCGACGAGTTTTCCGTCCTGATATACCCCAACCTGCCCCGGCTGTGTTTTAGGCGCATCTGGCTCGATTGTGCGGGTTTGCGCTGGCTGGATTGGTTGCGCCGGTTGCGCGGGCGCAGTCGCTGCCGGTTGAGGTTTTGGAGGGGTTTTTGCCAAGCCGCCACTAAAGGCATAGATGACGAAGCCAAGAGCACCCACGGCTACAACGATGTAGATCGGCACCCACTTTTTGAAAACCGCTGTTTTGAAGATGTTGGCCCGGTCGTCGACGTAGTTTTCCTTGTTCTCAGTGCCATCAGAATGGCTTTTGTACGTGCCGAAGTAACGGTCATCGTATTTAGCATCGCCCTTGCTGACTTCGCGGAACTTGACGTTGCCGGAGGCATCCGGCGAGCCGTGAAACATGATCCACTTGTATTCGTCGGCTTTGCCGACAACATCTTTCTTGATGAACTGCACCTTGCGGTTGCACCGATTAATCCAGACCGTGTGCACGTCCTTAGCCAGCTGGCCCATGAGCAAAATATCATGGCCATGATGGCCGTGTTCAGCAACGAACGTCATCAAATCGGATTCGGCAGGTTTCCGGGTGCGCGGCCAGTAGTTTTGTGCTTCGTCAATGAAGATGAAAGCATCCTGTTCGAAATCCTGTTTAGCCAGGTTATGGCACTGCTCTTCCGTGAGTTCGAAAAGCCGTTCCTTGATTTCGTCCTGGCTGATTCCGGCCAAATCGGCAATTTGCTTATAGTTGAGTCCATCAATGCGGACATAGCACTTCCGGCCCTTGGCGAGCGCCGGAAGAATGTGATCTTTCATGGCCGCGTAGGACTTCCCCGAGCGCGGCATGCCTTCGTGAAAAATAATCATTTTTCGTCTTTCATTTTTTGAAGCTTGCGCTTAACCAGACTGGACGCTTTAGCCATCACATTCAGCGCGAATTGGTCAAACTGTTCGGGCGTCATCTTTTGCAGAATTTCCTTTACCTTTTCCATTTCATCCGGATCGATTTGCTTTTTCATGGTGTCACCACTGGCCGAGGGTAAAGAGCTTGCGCAGCAAATTGAACGAGACACCGGCACCGATGACCGCCAGCGCCGCACCAAGATTGGCTTGACTGATAATGTATTGCGCGAAGGGCGGCAAGCCGCTGAGCAGCGATCCGAAGTTATAGGACTGCATAAAACTGGGAGCGCCGATGCTGCCGATCAAATCCCCGATCGGGCCGAGGATCAGATCAAGAACCCATACGACAACATCCGCGACCAGATCGGCAATAAAACCGATGATTGCCTTAACGAGTCCGATTATCCAATCCGTGATAGTTGTGAGCCATCCGTCCATGATTACCCCTTAAAGAATCGCAATTTTGAAGGCCACCCACAGCGCGGCAATCATGATGCCGACCGAGAGAACCGAATAAATGATGTTCGCCGTTGATCCGCAAAAGATCGGCGTGGCGTCGATTGTGAAAGACTGCCCCCACCCGACATTGAAAGAACCGCTGAGATCGGTACAGGCACCGGCAGGTACGTTCACGTTGAAGAAGTTGGACGCGGCCTGATAGAACGGAGCGTTTTGAACTTTCGTTGTGAAATCGCCCAAGACATTGCCGACGGTGCGGGTTCCTTTCGTGTAAAGGTCGCTCGTTGACGCGCCGGTTCCGGGATCGGTTTTTGGATCGTCATCATCGCCAGCGCCGGTGCACTGCTTGTCGCTCGGGTTTTGCTGGCAGAAATCGCCCTTCGATTGCGTTTGCGTTTGTGTCGTAGTGGTGCCACCGGCACCAGCTCCGCCGTTAGTGGTTGTCGTGGTTGTCGTGGTGCACTCGTCGCCGGTGCAGGTCGTGGTGCTTTGCTGATTCGTGCTGTTCGTCGACGTGCTTCCGTCGCCGTTTTGGGTCGTGGTCGAAGAACTGTTGTTTTTGTTCGAAGTCGTCGGCGCGTTGGTATTCACCGGCTGGCCGGTACCGGGATCGACACAAACTGTTTTACCGTTGACAGTGCCTTGTTGCTGACCAGCTGCACAGGTGTTGTTCGGTACGGCACTTAACGATCCGGGCGCAGCTGCACCACCAGTACAGGTTTGATTTTCTCCAACGTAGGAATATCCACCTGCCGCGTAATAATTAGTCACGCCGGAAACAATGGCTTGTTTTGCAGGCACAGTGCCAGAGAAGGAGACAAGGCAACCGCCTTGACATGCGACAGCCGGGAATGATGCGTTAGGGTCTGTTCCGATGAGGTAGTAGCCGGAACTTAAGGGAGAACCATAAGCAGGACAAGTTTGAGTAGGACATTGTCCACCAACAGGGGTTGCGCCGGATGGTTGGCATTCTTGACGAGCATTAACAGAAACAACATTCTGGACAGTGGGCGTTCCGCAAGTACCCTGAGCAATTAAGCCATTCATGCCAGTGAATGTGCAAGGCGCATATTGCGGATAGACCTGATTACGACAAGCAACAGCAGTTGCTCCAGCTGAATTAATGTCAGTTGTCCAAGTGCCGGAACAAGACAAATCGACACGGCCGGAATAAAGATCAACGATAGTGTCACCAGCACTGGCAATAACTGCCCAAGTTGAAAAAAGAAAGCCTAAGCTGAAATATAGGGCCAATCTGATGAATCGCTGGATTTCATGATGCATTGAAGCACCCCCACACAATAACGGCAGTCGCCAACCCCGACAGATACGCAAGACTCAACCAGATCATTTTTGCCCCCTTGAAAGCGGGGAAAAGGGGCGGCATGCCCCCTCCCCTTGCCGGATTAACGGAAGAACGAAGCCAGCTTGTTTGCGGCCCACTTTGCAACGTTCGGGCCAACCTTGAGCGCGCCCATGGCGATGATTGCAACGGCAACGGTCGAGACATCAACAGCGGAAGTGATAGCGGATAAGTCCATTTTTTGCTCCTGTGGTGCGGTTTAGAATGCCCGTCCGGACTGCACCAATTCCCGGACAGGCAGGAATCAGTGATCGAAAACCGAGACGATTTTGCCGACGCAATAGGCAACCAAGCCGACAGCCATGGGCGTAACAAAACCAGACATCCAGAGAGCTTGAAAGTCAGCGCCAGCGGGGATAGTCAGCAGACCTTGAACAAGGCCGTTTTGCACGTAGTCAGCTTTGTCGAGCAGGACAAAACCAGTGCACGAATTCAGCGGAATAGTCGCTTGTTGGATAACGACGCCCGAGGCGTCCAATGCTGCACAGATAGCCATTTGCACAATCTCCGAATATGGAATGTTTGGCGCTTCGATTGCGCCCTTCCCTGCCTATCCATTCCATTCCCATCCGTTGTGCTGCTATCGGCCCTTTGCAGGGGGCCAGCCTGTTTGTTACTGGATCGGTTCGACGTAAAGCGCGGCGATCAGCCGACCATCACGGACTCGAAGCCCATTTTTCAACATCGCCAACTGTCCGACCTGGACACCATCACGAGCCGGAACATCGCCGAATAAATCCCCGGCTTTGACATGAGCAATTCGAATGCCTTTACCGACTATTCGAACCTGCAAAACTTCGACTTTCATAGTTCCTTTCGGGGGCGCACCCCTTAACGATTAACGATTACAGATGACGAAGCGGTGATTCAATGACTTGAAATTTCGTAGCAACCAGAGCGGTGCCTGCATCAATGAATTTGTCGCCCTTTTCATATACAAACCAATCAAAGGATTCCAGATCGCACTTTGCGTAATAGACAGCGAGTCTTCGAGCCTTGGCTCGTGCACCTGCTTTCGTATAGCAATGAACTTCCTTTACCCAGTTGCCTTTCGAATCAAAGATAGAAACCTCATACTGCGGATCAATCTCGAACTGAAATGACAAACACATGAATTCGAACTTGACTAACATAACAGACTCCTTTCTGGGGTAGCCCCCTCGAAAGAAACCATGTTCAATGACCTCTTGTAACGTGCCTTGCGCCGGTTTTCGAGTACCAAACTTCGCCACCTCTTAGCCAGATCATGAAAGCATCTACGACCTCAAAAGGCGCTTGATACCAAGTCACACGAGACCAGTAAATTTGCTTTCCTTCTTCGCTCGACGGCTGGCTGATTCTTTCAAGCATGAATTCGCGTTGTGCCTTCATACGCGCGGATTGTTGTTCCGGTGTTTCGGCCTGTTCTTCATTGCCAATACAATCCTTGCCGGTGCGAATCGTGATCCCGAAAAATTCGATTTTCATTTCCATTCCCTTCCCATCCGATAATTGATTAAGCAGCTTCCTGTTCGTACCAGTCAGGAACAGCCAGCGGTTGCAACTCAATAACGACAACGCGGGTTGCAAGCCGGGTGACGTCGAGCGGCACAGCGATATCGATGCCATAACCGAGCAATTGAGAACGCCAGCGACGTGCAGTACTAGCCGGTGCGGTTCCATGAGGATTGCCACCGTTCATATAATCCTTTGCAACCAATCCGAGCTTGCCGGGAATGTCCGACAATTCGAGCGTAGAAACGCTGCTACGTCGCAGCACTTCCGAAAATTTCCCATAGATAACCTGTGCCATTTCCTTCCCTTCCTTCCTTCGATACCACGGCAACAACCTGTTAAGGCCGAGGTCTGCTAACTCCCTTGATTTCAGGCTGACTTCATAGCGGACTATCCCGTTATCCTCGCAAAGTTTTTTCACCTTGTCACTTGCATATTTGCCGAGTTCGTCGGCCTTGTAGTAGAGCTTCGAATACCAGCGCCGCGAGCCTTCATTCCACGTCACACCATTGCCGTAACCCTTCGGTTTGTTGTTTCCCTTGCCTCGCGTCATCGTCGCTTGGCCGGTCATGGAATGGATATAACGCAGAGCCTTGTCACGACTTCCCGCCGCAAGGTTCTGGGTTAAATCCACTCGAGTAATATGCGCCACTGTTGGGCTTCTCTGGTACGTGTCGTTATGCGCCATAGGGTGCAAGTCTTCATTGTCCGAAAATGCCGGATAGCCTAGCGCCTGGACAATCTCAGAAGCCTTTTCAACACACGCAGGCACCGATAAACCAAAAAGATTGTCCCGACGCCCGAACCTCGATACGTTCCCCGATAGTTCGACCCGGTAGCCATCACACCTGATCTGAATTGCCGTTTCATAGCTGCCCTCGTGCGTGATTGATTTCTGTGTGGTGTAGATTGCCTTCGTCGCATCGAATACCGGGGACAACTGCATTTCACCCGTGACCTCGTCGAGCTTCCAAGACTTTGCGAATGCATCCGGTTCGAACTTCACCACATGGCCGTCATTCAGCACCGGCAGAGCCACCCTGTTCCCTTCCTTGTCGTGGATCACATGCTCTTGGCTGATGCTCAGCCAGTCGCAAAAGATCGAAACCGGGGTTTTATCGGCCATCCTGCCCCCGGTGATTTTGCGTTTTGCGCTCAAAAATGAGCGTTTCGGTACGTGTAACTGACCCGTACCGATTTTCGGGGGGTACATCAGCATTTGCTGAAAAACAAGAAATGCGAAGATCACGACCGCCGATGTTGTCCGGGGTCTGCCCTGCTCCGCGCGGTTTGCCGCGCATCAGGCACCAGCCTGAATAGACGAAATGCTCCCGCCAGCTCGAACACTCGAAGCAGAAATGCTCCGGGCGCTCGGGTTCCGGTAAACGGAACGATGGCGGAAGAAGATCGACGTTCACTTACGCAGCCTTGGCAGCGGCGACCATGGGTTTCAAGATCGGTGACACTTCCAGCTGGTTGAAGCGGTTCGTGTAGAACGATTCCGGGGCCAGCATGTAAGCGCCGGGCTGATACGGCGGCTGATCGTCAGCCAGTGACAACGTGAGGCGCACCGGGTACGGGTTCGGCTTGCCGTGACGGTCAAAGGTGTGCGCATAGCCTTCCTGCTCGCGGATGCTGTATGCCTTGCCGGTTTTGGCAGACACGCCAGATTTGGTTCTGACTTCCGCGCTTTGAATCTCGATCTTGATCATTTCCATTCCTTTCTGGTCTAATAGTCACACGATTTAGTGTGAGCACACCAATCGGTGTGACGCAGATCAGAACACACCGTTTAGTGTGGTGTCAAGAGGAAATTATGGAAATCAAAAAAATCATTGAAATGGGCGAAGAAAAAGCAGGAAGCCTGAAAGAGCTAGCCCTAATCGTCGGCATTGCGCCGAACATCCTGACCGATGTAAAAGCAGGCAGAAAACACCTGCCCGTTATCATCGCTTCAAAACTCGGTGATTACTTGGATTTGGACAAATTCGATATTGTCGCAGCCGGAGAATTTGCAAAAGCAAAAGACGAGAGCGCGAGGAACTACTGGCGCCCTTTTGTGGAGACTGCCCGCGCCGCAAGTTTTGCGATTGCCCTATTGGGTCTTGTCACTTTGATAGTGACACCGGCACCCGTTGAAGCCGCACCAATCCTGAAAACTGGTCAACAAACACTTTGTATTATGTAAAGTTGTAAAAAATGCCACCGAATAGACGGCGGGATGAATTAGTTCAGATCTTCTTTCTTGATCATTGGCAACTGCATGACATCGATCCCCTCCTCAAACAATGATTGAAACTCTTCGGCGCTAACTTCGCCTCGGATCGAGCGTAATGGGGCTTCCATGTAGTGAATTCTTCGCGCTTCTTCTGCAAATTCCTTGCCGACGTCTTCCGTGCTTGCGATGATCGTGGACACAAGTTGTTGGTATACCGAAAGCATCTGTGAAGCTGCTGAGCTAATTTCTTCTTCACTCAATGCTTTCTCTGTCTTGCCAACGGATTGCATGAGATGGATGGCAGAGGGTACGCGACGCACTTCATTGGAACCGCATTGTGGGCATGCCACCATCCCGGAAGCGAGCTGCTCCTCGAAACTTTCGGCAGATTGAAACCACCCTTCGAATGGGTGGTCTTCGTCGCACATCAAATCAAAAATGATCATTAGGGTTGGTCGAGTTTCATCAATGGTGCCCGGAGCGGGAATCGAACCCGCACAGCCTTGCGGCCGAGAGATTTTAAGACCTGTGTGTTGCATACCTACAGGCCTTGCGGCACAATCGATTCCGGTTATTGGCAATAATTAATGGGGAAAAAATGGGAAAAAATGTTGCGGTAGAACGAGGAATATACCAGCGAGGCCCCTGCTCGTACCAGGTTAAATTAATGGTCGATGGCCATTTAATTACTGGCACCTTCGATTCTCTCGCCGAAGCGAGGGCGTATCGTAACAGCAAACGCGCCTCTCTGGCACTGGACCCAGATGCCCAACGAGTGCTGGAATCGAGGGTTAAGCGCCAAGAAGTCAAGGCTGCAAACCTGTCTGTAATTCTCAATAAATACAAAACCGAGGTGTCTTCGAAAAAGAAATCATCAGATTTGGAAGCCTATAAGATCGACAAAATCAAACGCAGCAGCCTGGCGGAAAAAAGTCTGTACCGCATTACGCCGGATGATATTTTGTCGTTCCTGAAGGGCTTAAAGCGCGATCAGGAGGGGCCGAGACAAGGTGAGGCGCTGACTGATTGTACTAAGCGCAAGTACGCCGCCCTCCTCTCTCATGTGTTTACGGTCGCGCGAAAGCGTTGGCGGATGGACGTTCAGAATCCTGTGAAGGATATTGAGTTGCCATCGCCAGGCAAATCTCGAAAACGACGCTTGGAGCCAGGTGAGGAAGCAAAACTCCTCGATGAGTTAGGAAAGTCGCGGCAAGCCGCGATCGTAGTGCCAATGGTGAGATTGGCCATCCAGACCGCCATGCGTCAAGGAGAATTGCGCGCCCTCAATTGGAAGGATGTGAAAATCTCAGAAAAAACCGGCACAGCCACCCTTCATGACACTAAAAATGGCGAGCAACGAATTGTTCCTCTCGATGCTACGGCCTGCGCGATTCTTTCCGCTTTGCCTCGCCCCCCTAAAGGTGGGTTGGTTTTCCCGGTTGAACAGCAGGCATTGCGTGTTATATGGGAGCTTGCATGTAAGCGCGCCGGCATTATTGATTTGCGTTTTCATGACCTACGCCACGAAGCTACCAGCCGTCTTTTTGAGCTGGGTCTTGATCGCATCGAGGCGGCGAGTATCACAGGCCATAAAACCTTACAGATGCTTAAAGACTATACGCACCTGCGGGCCGAAAAGCTGGCAACAAAGCTCAACCGAGCACAATTTCCTAACCAGCCTAATACTGAAGCAAATAGCTAGCGACCAAATCCCATGCCACTTGACCGTTCTCTTTTGGGCTCTGGAGTTGATTTCGCATGCTCTTCCTTGATTTGAGCATCCAGACTGACTTCGAGTTCTTGAATCTTGTTTCGAATAAACTGCGCGCACTCAGTAAAACTAGCAGGACCATACAACACTGCAGCACCAAATGGCGATGAAACAACGACTAAGTATTGACCAGGAACATTCTGCCCTTTCGGGTCTTTCTGCGGGATGATTTGCAAAGCAATACCTCCTATAACGGCAAGTCCTAGAGTATGAAAGTGGCTCTAGTTGCCACCCTACTTGAACGCCGCGTTGATAGCTGCGAATAGCGCCTTGAAGCGCTCGATTGTGTCTTTGCCTATCTCCGCTATATCAGGCGGCGCTTTCGCGAACTGAGCCGCTACGGTGTAATGATTAAAACCGCCTGCAGCGCGGAGCTGCACTCCTTTGTCAGCGAGCATTCGGTCGATCCGATCGATAACCCGATCCCCGGCCGGCAAGTCGGCTTCCTTGAACTGCTTCTTGCCGAACTGTTTGGCGAAGGCGAGTGTGAAGTAGTGCAGGTACAGACCAGGCTCAAACAGATCCTCTATGTCAGAGGCCTTGCCGTTCTTGCCCAGATTGGTAAGGTCGCGGAACTGCGATACGTTGAACAGAGCCTTGTCCGACAGAAGCTTTTGGCGAACCATGTCCTCCAGTTTTTGTTGCGGCTTGCCGGCGTAGTCGTGCAGTACGACCATTTCCAGATCGTTGGCCCTCAGCAAGGCAATGAACGTGACGACCTTGTCGAGGCCCCCGACCGGAACGATGGTGATGTCGGGGCGTAATCCACTGCCATCGGTGGCATCAAGGAGATCTGACGCCATGCGCAGGTAGAGGAGTTCGGATGGCCCTTCGACCAGCAGGTTGCGTTCGTTGATGAAGAGGTTCTGGGCGATCGTCCAGCCAAGTGCCGCTTGGAGCGGGAAGATTGTCCGCTCATCCCCACCGGCTGAAACCTCTGAAATCACTGTCCCAACCTTTTCCTTGTCCTCGATGAGCCGGACTTGGTGCAAACGGTCAGAATGCACCATGAATGGGGAGTGCGTCGTGTAAATGACCTGATGCTTCTCAGCTAGCGAATCAATATAACGAAGAAAATCTGCTTGAGCCAAGGCGTGTAGCGCGAGGCCGGGTTCGTCGAGCAGTAGAGTTATGTTCTGGTGTTTGACGCCATCCGGGTCGAGTTGGTGCTGGACACTATCGAACCAAACCAGGAAGCTAAAGAACCAAATAAAACCGCGACTACGTTGATCGAATGATGTGCTAACACCCCGGTGACGACGGTTCTTGATGCGAAGATACAGGTTTGGGCCATTGTTGAATGGCGCAACATCGGTCGGATCAGGCTTAATATCTACCTCAACCTCGAGATCCTCGTTCTGCTTCCAGAATTCCATGACCTGATCGGTCAGACTGATCGAGACCGCCTCGATCTTCGCCTTTAGAGGTTCATAACCAGCTTTCCCCGTGAAATCCTCAATCGCAACATCCGCCATGCGAAGCAGCGCGAGCACCGCTCGATGCTTGGCATTAATGGGCTTGCCATCCGCCTTCGCTTGTGCAACGCGCGCGGTCAGATCAGCAAGGTTCATTTTGCCGGGAAGCAGATCGTAGTCGCTGAAGTAGAGGAATGGTGGTACGTACGCTTGCAATATTCCCCAAGCCTCATGACCGGCCATATTGTTCGCCCAGTTGGCAGGCACCTTCTTTATTCGCTCCTGAAGTGTGGCGATCTTAGTTTTATCACTATCGGTCAGCTCGACATCGTCACCGATTGCGTTGGGCACTTCATGCAGTTTAGCTGCTACCTTAGCCTTCGCTTGCGGCTCAGCGCTAAGTGTTTCTGCGAATGCCTTAATGGCTATCGATTCATTGATCGGCGGTAAAGATATGGTGAGATTATTGTCGTACTTTTTCGTCAGTGTTAGGACAGCACCGGCTTTGACGACCGCTGCGTCGAAGTGCTTGTTGATGGCTACGGCGTCTTCATCATTTAGTTCGAAGGTGAGTTCGGCTGCAACATCTGGAGCTTCGTTATGCTTCTTGAGGTAGGCGGATAGTTCCTTGCGCGGGTAATCATCGATTGGGTCGTATTTCTCGACTCCGAGCGCATCTTTGGCTTTCTCAAGCACCTTGAGAACGACTGTCTTACCGGCCTCATTCATGCCGACAAGAACGGTCACTTGTCGATCTACTGCCAGCGTCTGCTTGGTATTCATGGACCGAAACGGTCCAATGACTGCTTTTTGAAGAATCACGGCTCACCTCTCCCTAGGCGCCGCTTAGGCGGCGGCAACTATAATGAATCTCAATCTACTCAAGCGGTCGGAAGCAATAGTCGCCGGCAGATTTGACGGATGCCACTATCCTAAGTGGGGGAGTCATTACGCGTCAAGGAACGTTTGTTGTTCCGCCGCTTTGGCCTTCTTCTTAAGATATTAGGGGGATTCGACCGGCTTGACGGAGATCCACGCCGGCTTGCCTTTCCCGTTAACACTACTTTCGATGTGGAAGCGTTGGCCAACCATGACCTCTACGTCCGACATATCGAGCAGTCCATCCTGCGCCGTGTACCAGTGGCCAGCACCAGGACCCGTTCGCGCCCGGAATGCAGTAAGCCGGAAACGCGAGCCGTCCTCCGCAGTGAAGTAGCAAGCGAGGCACGGAGTTTTCCCCCAGATCTTCCAATCCAGCGCGCCGATGCACCTGCCGATAGGAAGCTGTTTGAACTGATAGTCGTCAGGGCGGAAGCCAGCATCCACCGCATCGTCCCAACTTAATGCACGCTTGTGTTCACAACTGCCTTGCATCATCTTCCTTTTTTGCAAAATCAGAAACATATCGCCCAAAAACAGCGTTTTGCCAGGGCGAAAAATTTTGTTTCAATCGGCATACTACTAACTCCTCAAAAACAGGAGTCACCTATGTACGATGAAAAACTTATCCCATGGCTTGCTATCGCTGCCGGTTTTATTGGAACCCTATACATCATTTTTAAATTCTGGTGGTAGATGTAAAAAATGGCAATGCTCTGCTTGAGCGTTGCCGTTTTCGACCACGTTTCCCGCTCGCGTTGCTAATTTCAGCAACAGTCAGAGCGGTTCATTGCCTTTTTTGGCAAGGTGTCACTCCTTCGTTGTTAATATCGACACAATGCACCACAACCGTTGCCGAAAACAGCAACGATTAGTGCCGACCATCACTCGGCCACCAGTTGCCATAAGGGAGCCAGGATGGCTCAACACGGAGCCTGCCGTTACTTCTCTGCTGCTGCGGTGCGTAAAATTGGTAAAAGGCGCTGAGAGCGCCAGCCCCATCAAATGCGACAGTAACCTGGTGCACACCGCCTAAGACCTCAGAAAAAGGCACGCTCCAACCCCAAACTCCAGCTCCACCGCTGTTCGGAAATGAGGTCGGTGTGCAACCGAGCACGCCGCTTACCGCTTGCGGCGACATATGCGGTCGAATCCTCTCGACAGCCCCTGGGTTGATAGTTGACGTCGTGCACTGAGCAGCAGCCGTGCCGCATACTGTGATCGCAGCAGCGGCAACCATAAATCTCATTAATCGCCTCATAGTGATTCCTCCATGGCTTTCAAGGGTAAGTTGATGCTCAACAATCTAAATGCTTGAACCCACAACAAAAGCCCGAATCCCCAAGCCACCAATAGGATGCAACCATAGCCAAATAGTTTGATCACACCGCCCTTAGCTGATCTCAAGCAACGCTGCGTTTGCGTAATTGCCTTACGCACTCGCCCGTTAGTTTCGATGCCGTAAAAGAAATACATCGGCTTACTGCTGAACAAAGTCGGTACGCGTACCTCGACGAGGTAGAACTTGCCTACGATGCCCAAGCCCAGGTGAGAATCCATGGCCGCAGGCACAATGACTCGTTCCAGAAAAACATCCTGCCCCTGCTCATCCTCGAACCGAAGATAGTCATACATCGCGGCCGGTTCAGAGCTATTGTGTGCCCCATCGTGAACGACGGAACCAGTCGCTACTAATTCGCCTGATATTTTTTTCAAAATCGACATATTTCCTCCATCCTGATTTCTTTCCCAAAGGCCAGGACACCAGCGAAGCAGGATGTCCAAAGCCGCTCCAACCACCTTTCCGTCCCTCCGGTTTTGCCCTTCACAGCGGACCGCCGCCGGAGGGGCGGGGGGCTTTCGCGAAAGGGTGACTGCTGGCCGAAAAGCGATGCGGGGAATTCCGGCGGAGCAGCGAGGCATGACAGGCGGAGTAGTCAGGCGAACGGAATAAAAAGCGACCCCAGGGAGCGGCTTTATGCCGGATCGGCTGCCGCCTGGCGTGACACGGTGCAGGGAGCGTAGCGACCGATCTAGCCGGCCGCATCGCCGGCCAGTAGGCACTCTGAAGCCCCCCGCCCATCTGGAGGCGCATCGCGCCTTCATTCCCTCGCGACGCTGCAGGCGTGGCGAGGCTGATACATGGCTTTCCATCCGATCCATAGACCACCCGTGAGGGCGAGGCCCCACAGGGCCGAGTAAGCCGGCCGGCCCTCCTGCCAAGGCCGGCGGTTGGTCTGTGGAGCGTGTGGGAAGACTCCGGGGAGCCATGCGGCGGGGGTTCGCAGAGCGATCCCCCTTGAGCCGGCAAGCGGAGCGCGCAGGCCAACGGCCGGAGGCGGAAGCCGAGCGCAGCGAGGGAAGGATGGAAGCCCGCAGGGCCGAGACTACAGGCTCGGTCGCTTGCGACGACAGCCCGACCGGCATCAGCCGGGCCGCTCAGAATCACCCCATAACCTTTCACCTTAACACCTTAAGAGCCTCGACCCAGATGCTCAGCGTTTTGGGCATCGTTGTTCCGGATTCCATTCTCTATTCCGGAGCCATTCAGGAACCCGTTCTCACTGTTGCTGCCCGAGCTGCCTCGCGGAGAACGAGGCCCATGCTTGGCAGCACCACCAGCATTCTTCACATTGCTAATCCCACCGGCAAAGATATGGCTGGCTTCACGTTCTTTCTGATCAGGGCTTGCGGGGCCGCCACTGACGTGCGCGCCGATCCAGCGAGGCACGTTATCCGGAATCCAATGGATTAACGAAAATACGGTGTGCAGTATTGTCGTCATCATGATGACGTAGACCGCCACGTAACCAATGAAGGAAGCCACCCCCGTCACGGAATCGGCCTGAATACCGGAAACAGCCGACATGAAGGCCGCGTTAACCAATCCGGTCACTGGCTGGGTCAGTAGCATTGCCGAAATCAGGCCAAACAACATCAATGCGGGCCGCATGATGAGAGAGAGGATCATCATGTAGCCTTGCCCTCCTCGGCCGACGGCATCGTCGCCGTCCGGGTGGATATGGGCTACCGCCCATATCGGAGCTGCAAGAACCGCTTCGATCACGAGGACAAACCAGTTAACGATGGATGCTACCCAGGTAATAAATGGAATCAGTGGTGCGTAGACCGACAAAGTGATCCCGAACCCGATCGCCGCCCACGACAGGAGCGTGATGCTCCCAGACAACATGTGCAACATCGCCCCGGGGTCGAATGCGAATTTGGCAGTACCTTGCGCGAGCCAACTGTTGGCGGCGCCGGCCGCCACCGCACTCGAGATCAGCAATCCTTCGCCGGCGACGACGAGCGAATCGCCAAAACTCTTCATCTGGCTCATGTGGTTCAGATTGGAGCCGGCGATTTCTTCCGTCATCTGGTTGATCGCGCCCATGAATGGCGCGGAAACCAGCTTCTTGACGTATTCCCAGGCGCCTTCGCCGTCTTGCGGGGCGCGTACATTGGTGTCGTGGTAATAGACCTTCTTGACGTCGCCAATACGATTCTTGGCATACTCGTTAGTCACTGTTATCGCATCCTGGTAATTCAGCAGTGCCTCCTGGGTTTCGCGACCGTCAAGGATGGAAACCGGTTCCGACGTCGGCAGACTGTTCAACGTCGATTGCATGACGTCGTTCATTTTGACGATATGGTTGTACCAGGTGCCAGCGAAGAGCCACCCGCTGTTCTCCGCTGTCTTGAGGAAATCTGATCGAGCCCTGTCATTTGTCCCCTGTACGGCCTGCTGTGCCGCTGCACGCAATGCGGAGACGTAGTTCGATGTGGCGGTATCGATTGCGCCGGCGGCAGGCTTCTGGCCGGCGACAATCTGCTGTGCGATCGGACGCATTTCAGTAATCACGTTTCTTACCGCCGCGGCATGGGCGGCAAGAATGGGCGCCTTGATGGTCTTGGTATTTGCGTTGCCTTCTGACGACTCCCAGGACTCATTCCAGGTGATTCCACCGCAAACATCGGGGTTGATGTACGTCTTATCGGGATTGCCGCTGTTATCGACGGCGCGCCATTTATAGTCGACGACGGTATAGCGTGAGTTCGCGAAATTCTTGACGGTGTCGTATATAGCGACGGGAGGGATCAGATCCAAGCCCGTAAGATTTCCGAGATCGCCCGTATTCATCATCGAGCGCGGCACCTCCGTCGCTTGGATGCGCGTACTGCGGCCAGAGTCGGCGTACTGTTTATTCATGGCGGCGGCACAGACTTCAAAACGAAGTATGTTTGCCACCAGAGGCCTGGCGTCAGGAATAATGGGGTTAGCGACCATATTATCTTTGCCGATCTGCCCTAAAGCGGCCGACCACATAGCATCTGCGACACCGACGCCTTGAAGCGCGAGCCACAGAACGGCAATTTGTAGCGTCGAATAGCCTGAAGCCAACGGAAGAATCAAGGCCGTGCCTCCGACCGTCCTGATCGGAATCCAGATTTCACTCATTTTTCTGCCCAGGACTTCTCCGTCGTGGGCAGAATCGACAGTTCCCTTGATCGTTGTGTAGCCTACGAAAATCATTCCAAGGAAAAGCACTGCTGTCCCGAAAACCGACATCATCTGTCCAAGGGCGTCGTCAATTTCCGAGCCTCTTGGATCTGTTCCGGATGCCACCATATTCACAATCTTGCCAAACACCTCATGAAGAAAATCAACCGAAGCGTCTCCCGCTGGCGGACTGAATTGGTTGAGTCCGGTACCGGCGATGGCCACCGATGAGATCCCGAGTAACGCCAACAACAGGAGAGCACGGCAGGATCTCATTTGGCCGTCCTCCAGACTCGGTCGACAATCAAGATACAGTCGCAGATAAGGAGCACCACTTGCGGCGAGAAACCTGCGAGCCAGAAATGCTGATGAGTAATGAGAAACAGCATGGCGCTGGCGATTCCGAAGTAACCGGCCATCGGCCATAAATACCACCCGGGAAGCTTTAAATACAAGCGATGCCAGCCGGCGACAGGAAACGTCCAAGCGACAATCAGCAGCAGCCAGGCCAGCGCGGTTTTAAGGGCTCGCGACAAGAGCCCATGCAGTTGCTTGTTCATCATGCCTCCGATTCGGCCTCAAGCACTATGGAAAGGAAGTAGAGCGCGGCAAGCCGGCCATTCGGCGTGCGACAGGCTTGGTGGTAGGCCTGCGCGAGGTTTTCCAGTGATGGCTGGATCAGCGCCGCCGTAGCTAGGCTGTAGGCCCAGAGTTTTCGGGGCTTGTTCTCGATGCCGGGAAACTGCTCCATAACCACTTCTTCGGCGACTGATTGAACAGTGCATGCGTCAAGGATGCGGTGTTGGTGTTGCGGTAAACTCACTGAAGCCATTTTTAAATCTCCTTACAGATTGATGATGGTCAGGCCGGCGCCGGGCAGTTCCCCGGCACACGGCCGCTAAATGCTTAGGGACGAGGAAGGTCCACCTTGGTGAGATGTGAGCTTTTGGCACGCTCCCTTGCTTCTGCTTCATCGCATCCGCTCGCCAAAGCCACGTAGAAACGATGCTCTTGCTGGAGCGCTTCTTCTTGCTCGGCGCTGCGACCAGGCTGGTTAAGGAGCGGTAGCAGGTCGTCGGCCTTCTGTTGTGCGCTGATCTCATGCTGCGCTTGTTCCTTCCGGACTTGCGTGGCCTGAGCATCGGCGGCCTCTTTCTCGGCTTGTTGCCGAGCCTGGTCGGCCGTAAACACCTGGGCGATGGTGAGCTCCTGCCACGGTTTTAGCGGCTGCAATTTGCGTTTTTTCCAGGCTTCGGTAAATTTATCTTCAGGGTCTACACCTCGCCGCAGTTCACTCATCCAGAAATTGATCTCCTCGATGCTGCTGTTGATCGGTATATCGCGGGCTTGGATCTGTTCGCGCTCTTGGTTGTGTTCCATAGCCTTCTTGATGCAGGCCTGAGCAGCAGGCGACGACAATGCTTTTGTGCGGACGGCAATCAGGCGTTGTTGCATGTTTTCTTTCTTCTCCTCAGCCCAGGATCGCGTGAAGACATTCGCATTCTTCACCGCCGCGACAGCATCCTTGTAGTCGCTCATAGCTGATTTGTATTCATCACCGCCGTGCTTCGCAGCGAGGTCGTTTTGCAGTTTGGTGATGTCGACTTGGGGGATCTCCTGCAGGCGTACCCGAGCCGCCTTTTGTTCGTCCACGAGCTTGTCCCGTGCACTGAGAAGCGCATCGGCCCAGCGGATTTCCGCTGCGGTCGGCTGGCGTTCGGGTTCGGCAGCGCCGGATGACGCGTCCGACGTAACTGTCGTTGCGCCGCTTTCGGCGCTGGATGCTGGCGCTGATTGAGTCAGGGCGTTCTGTGGAGGTGGCGCTTTGTCTACGCCGAAACCGGCGGCCGCGGCCAACTCGGCTGCGCGCTTACAGAATTCCGGGGAGCCGGTTGGAGTGACGTTGCTCCAACCCCGACACCTAGCCAATTCAAGAAGTGCGATGATTTCAGCATCATTGACCTTGGGACTCAGCGCCAGCATTTTGTCGCCCTGGTCGTGGATCTGTCCGCCGACGTTCCCTTCCTCGTCCCTCAGTGTGATGAGCATGGAGTTATCTTTGCGGCGGTCGACGTAGAGCAGTTGATCGGCTAATGCTTGTGAAATATCAGCGTTGTAGTGTTCAGATAGAAGCATTTGCTTGTACTCCTGACGACGTTCCGGATGCGCGCCACAATCGATTCCAGAGGTCGCAGCGCTGGGTGGCAGGGTGATTTGCGTGGTGTTCATGTGTTTTCCTCTTCTGGTTGATAAGCCGTGCACGCGACCAGCTCGGTCTCTATATCGCGGAACAATTTTTTGCAGAACAACGTTGCGCAGTTCTTGCTGTCCATCGCCAACACTCGATTGGCGCAGTGGAGGCATACGCTCTGGGCCAGCGCGTCGACTAGACCGCAATCCCTGAGTATTCGATCCACGGTCGTTTCCCCAGGCTGTGAAGGCACGCTTGGGCGCGGCGGCGGTGCCGCCGACGCCGGCGCGATGCTGCTGCTTTGTGTGAGGTTTTCCAGATCGTCTAGGACGCTGTCCATTACCGTTCTCCTTCCGATTGATTTGTGATTGAACGTCCTTGAGGGACGCGTTGAGATGCGCGGCTTCGCGGTTCTTGATTCCGCGCCAGGTAGGTTTGCCGGCCATTTCAAGGCGATGTGCCTTTTGGCCGAGGTGGACACCGGGGGCTTTGTCGATCCCGCGATCTTTGTAGCTGCGGTGGTCTATCCGGACGTTGCTGCCAGCAGCCTCTAGATGCTTATTGGCGACGGTTTCCCACAACACTCGGGAGGCCACGACCCAAGCCGGTCCTCGCTCCGAAGGTTCAACCTTCAAGCACCCTCCACGGCCGGGGACCTTCTTGTCGGCACGCTTGAAAAACCGTTGGTGATCTCGCTCGATGCCGTCAAGTGTGCGCATCGTCCACATCACATCGCAGTGGGGGTTGCCGGGGTTATCGTGCATGGTCAGCGTGTAGGGATGAGCCTCGCCGATCAACTTCTGCACGTACTCGCGCGCGCAAGCGCGTTGCTGTACACGGCTCGCAAGATCAAGGGGAAGAGCAAACTCAGCTTTGAAGTAAAGCGACCCATTCCCACGCTCGAATTGATCGACGGCCTCCCAAAACTTGCGCGGATCATCCTTAGCCCATGCAGGCATGTTGCCGCTCTCGGTAAATCCGAGTGGGCCGTCGTGCTTGTTGGCCCAACGACCAAGACGATTGTTGTAGTCGAACTTGTCAGTAGCGGAAAGCTTCTTGCCGCCACGCTTCGCGTAGTCGATTTGGCAATGAAAATGGCCTTCGACAAATTCGCTCATGACAGCGAACCTATGCGCTTTCGCCCGCCGCAGGCGCGCACGCTATCTGCCCCGCAGGGGTAGATAGCTTTATGTGCGCCTCGTTTGCCAACGAGGAACGGATTTCCGCTGTCGCAATCTCAAAATCGCGTGCAGAAAGAACCTCTCGGCACGCCTCAACCCACTCGGTCGCCTCGATCTTTTGCGCTCGCATCATCGCCTCAACAACGATTCCCCAGCGAATCAAACGGGCGTTGCGTTGTTTGCGGTCCACGGATTTTGAACGTGACTGGATTTCGCGGATTCGGCGCTTGATTTGCTGCTCGCGCGCGCGGAGTTTTTCGATTTCGTTACTCATGAGCTTGGTGGTCGAATGGAAGTGAAGAAGAATTGCGACCGGCGAGGATGGCGCGCAGCCCGGCGGCGCGGGCGCGTTGCTCTTCCGGAGGAAGTACAGTGGCGTCGCGCACGATCGCCGTTTGACGTGCTACTTCGCGTGTAGCGGACTCGGCTGCGGCTCTATCTAGCGCCTGGAAAGCTGCAATGACTGAACTTAGGTATGGGGCACGGTGGCCGGTGGCGGGTGTAAGGCTCTTTGCCACTTCCTCGACACGCTCAGCTCCGTGGCGATCAGTGAGCCCCTGGAGACCATCTGCATCAGCTGGCGTCCAGACCTCTACACCATGGAGCACAGTCTCATCCCCACGGCGGGGCCGGCCAGGATTTTGTTTACCTTGAGGCGCAGCAGCATCGGAGGCAGTGCGCGCGCGTGCTGCTTCTTTAAGAGGTTTACTGGTAGGTTCGGGGTGCAGGCTGCACCTACCCCCTGTGCTCACTGCACCTACCCCTGGGTGAGTGTTGCCCCCCGTAGGTGCAGGATGCCCCCACCCCTGTGCAGAAGCATGAAGTCCGATCAGTTCGTAGATTGAGGGAAGATTGACACCATCTTTTACCCTGCGTTGAACAGCAATAGTGTGCTCTGTCTCCAACACTTTGAGGTGGCGCTTAACGGAGTCGCGGGACAGTTCTGTGTCGTTTGCAATGTGAGCAGCAGACGGCCAGCAAATGCCGTGATCATTCGCGTTGTCTGCGAGCTTGAGCAAGACGAGTTTCCTGCCTGGATTGCCAACCCTGGCAGCAAATGCGGCGATCAGGTAGCGGAGGCTCATGCCGCCCCCGCAGCGGCGATTCTCTTAGCCTTAGTTGAGCCCCTTGGCCGGCCAGGGCCGCGCTTAGTGGTTAGTCCTTCCAGGTATTCAGCGAGGTCGGTTTTTTTAACAACCCGCTTACCACCGATGAGGTAAGTCTCAATTGGGAATTCGCCAGCAGCCAGCTTATTTCTGGTGGTCTGCTGCGCAAAGCAAAGGCAGGTGCCAGCTTTGATGACAGGCACAAGGGCTGTGCCTGGAAAAATTAATTCCAGGTAGGCTAGTGTGGGAGAAAGAGACATGACGATCCCCTCGTGCTCCGGGTGCAACCCGGGCGGCCCACGGACCTTTACGAAGGAATCGGATTAGAGACAGTGGTGTTTTTCGCGCGAGAGATTTCTGGTCCGTGGCCCTACTCTCCACCGCCAAAGGCGGCCGCTACTGACAACTCACCCTACTTTCAACGCATCCACCGACAACTAGGGAGCCTCACCGATTAGAGGCTATAGTCCAGCAGTTCCCCCAAGTTAATCTCTTCCCTTGGGGATAGGAGCAGTAGTCTGCTCCGCAGTTGTTGATTAAGTATCCCAAGGACAACTTTCCGTGTCAAGCACTTTTTTGGGATAAAATGGGAAAAATTTCAGGGAAAATCGCGGCATTGGAAAGTATGCGGAAGTATGAGAAAGTATATTAAATTGTTGTTTTTATTGGTGCCCGGAGCGGGAATCGAACCCGCACAGCCGTAAGGCCGAGAGATTTTAAGTCTCTTGTGTCTACCGATTTCACCATCCGGGCGATGGCGCACATTATAACCGCAGGTACTTCGCCCACCTGACAAGAAAAAAGGGAAAATGCGTTTCCGCATTTTCCCTGTATTGGAGCGGGAGAAGAGTCTCGAACTCTCGACCTATACCTTGGCAAGGTATCGCTCTACCAACTGAGCTACTCCCGCGAAACTTTGGAGGCGCGAGCCGGAGTCGAACCGACCTACACGGATTTGCAATCCGGTGCATAACCGCTTTGCTATCGCGCCGCGCCTACCTCACGATAGGATCTTTAACTACGAAAAAGCATCGCTGCTTTTTGCCAAATTCTGGAGCGGGAGAAGAGTCTCGAACTCTCGACCTATACCTTGGCAAGGTATCGCTCTACCAACTGAGCTACTCCCGCGTCGAAAACGAGTGCGCATTATAAAGACTTGTTGGAGAGTGTCAAGGTTTTCGCCGATATTTGGTATGACTTAATATTTTTTTTCTTTCTCGACCAGATATGGCCATGCCATGCGCATGTAATACCCCATCGACCAGAGTGTCAGTACAGCAGCAAGATAGATAAACACCGTACCGATTGATTGCACGTTGATCGTTCCGATCGGGTCGTGATAGAGCAACAAAGGAATTGATACCATCTGCCCCGCTGTCTTGATCTTACCAATCATCGAGACTGCGACACTTTTGTGCGCACCGATTTGCGCCATCCACTCCCTGAGTGCTGAGATCGTAATTTCACGTCCAATGATGATTGTCGCAAGGATGGCGTCGAGTCGATCAAGCTGCACGAGCACGATGAGCGCGGCGGCGACCATGAGCTTGTCGGCCACGGGATCAAGAAAGGCGCCAAAGGCTGAAGTTTCATTCCAGCGCCGGGCCAGATAACCGTCCAGCCAGTCGGTGGCGGCCGCACCGATAAATATCAGCGTCGCGGCAAGATTCCGGTCAATGCCGAAGGTCCACGCATCAGGAAGGTAATACGCGGCGATCAATAGCGGAATCAGGCTGATCCGCAGCCAGGTCAGGAGAATGGGTATGTTAAATGGCATCAGTGCAACGCAGTGTAAATTTTTTCGGCAAGCTCACGGCTGATTCCTGGAACTGCAACTAATTGGTCAATCTCTGCCGCCGAAATACCCTGCAATCCACCGAAATACGAAATCAAGGCCTTGCGTCGTTTGGGGCCAACCCCGGCGATCTCATTAAGCCGTGACGTCTGTCGTGTCTTGCTGCGTTTTGCTCGATGCCCGGCAATTGCAAAGCGGTGAGCTTCATCGCGAATTTCCTGGATCAGATGGAGCGCAGGATGTTCCGGCGACAATTGTACCGGTTCGCGATCGTCCGGGAAAATCAAACGCTCTAAGCCTGCTTTGCGATCCTCGCCTTTGGCGACGCCGATCAGCGGCAATTCGGACAATCCGAGTTCTTCGAGCGCCGATTGAGCCGCAGCCACCTGCCCTTTGCCGCCATCGATCAGAATCAGCGTCGGCGGCACACTGTCACCGGCGGCGACCTTTTCATAACGCCGGAGCACGGCTTGCCGGATTGCCGCGTAGTCGTCACCGGGTTGAATATCCTTGACATTGAAGCGCCGATAATCGGATTTCAACATGCCTTTACCCTGAAAAACCACGCAGGAAGCGACCGTAGCTTCACCTTGCGTATGGCTGATGTCGAAACACTCGATCCGTGCCTCTCTCCCCTCTTCCTGCTCGAGAGCAAGCAATTCATAAAGGGCTCCAAGTCGGGACGTCTGACGCGAAAGCATGTTCCGGCGCGCCAGAATGGCCAGTCGGGCATTCTGCATAGCCATGTCGACCCAGACTTTATGCATGGTCAACCGCGCTTCCAAGATCGATACCTGTTGACCGGCGAGTTGCGAAATGGCCATCGCTGTATCTTCATCGGGCATGCCTTTTTCAACATAGATACGGGCAGGCGCAGGATGCCCGAGATAGTGTTGTTCCAGAAAGGCGGAAAGAATCTCGGCGCGTGAACTGCCGGCGGCATTGCTTGGGAATTGAGGTTTGTCGCCAAGATGCCGTCCACCGCGCACCATGGCCAGGTTGATGCAGATCAGGCCGTCTTCCTCGACGGCAACGACGATATCGGCGTCTTCCCCCTTGCTGCTCTCGATGTACTGTTTTTCCTGCACATGGAGCAGCGACTGGATCTGGTCGCGAAATACGGCAGCCTGTTCGAAGGAAAGCTCGGCAGCGGCCCGCTTCATGGCGGCTTCAAGCCGGCGAATGACTTCTTGCTGCCTTCCCTGCAGGAACATTGCCGCCATCTGGGCATCCTGCGCATAAGCCTCCGGCGCAATCAAGCCGACACAAGGCCCCGAACAGCGCTTGATCTGGTAAAGCAGGCAGGGACGCGTGCGATTGTTGAACACCGTGTTTTCGCAGGTGCGCAGGCGAAACATTTTCTGCAGCAGGTTGATGCTTTCGCGCACGGCGGTCGAGGAAGGGAAAGGACCGAAGTAATCGGCCTTGCGATCGGTGCTGCCGCGGTAAAAGCCAAGGCGGGGATAGCTGTCACGCGTGACGACGATGTAGGGATAAGATTTGTCGTCGCGAAACAGGATGTTGTAGCGCGGCGCAAGGCGCTTGATCAGGTTGTTTTCGAGCAGCAAGGCTTCGCCTTCCGAGCGGGTGACCGTCGTCTCCACGCTGGCGATCTGCGAAACCATGAGCGCGATGCGCGGACTGGGATGATTGTCGCGAAAATACGATGCGACCCGCTTTTTCAGGTTTTTCGCCTTACCGACGTAGAGTACTTTGCCTTCCGGGTCGAGCATGCGATAGACGCCGGGCAAATCGGTTAGCGTCTCCAGTAGCGTTTTTGCGTCGAAGGGGGCGTTCCGGGGCTTCTCGTCCATGAGTGCGAGCGGTTAGGATGTCGGTTTCGATGTTATCACGACCATCCCCCTGTTCCATGCCAGTATCTTCAAACCACCCCGATTGGGATATTTTCTGCAACGTTATCGACAATTTTGGCGACATTGGTGTCTGCTGGCGCCTGGCGCGCCAGCTCACGGCGGAATACGGCGTCGCTGTTCGCCTGTGGGTCGACGATCTTGCTGCGTTCAGCAAGATTTGTCCGGAAGTCGATACGCAACAAGCGGTTCAGGCAGCGCAAGGCGTCGAAGTCCGCCTGTGGGCGGCCGATTTTCCACAAGTCATTCCCGGGGATGTGGTCATCGAAGCGTTTGCCTGCCGTCTGCCTGAGACGTTCGTCAACGCAATGGCGGCAAGCTCGCGTCCGCCGGTCTGGATCAATCTCGATTACCTGAGCGCCGAGGACTGGGTCAAGAGCTGCCACGCCCTGCCCTCGCCACACCCCAAACTGTCGCTGACCAAGTATTTTTTCTTTCCGGGTTTCGGCGAAGGTACCGGCGGACTGCTGCGCGAGCGCAATCTGGAAAAACGACGCTTGGAATTCATCGATTCTCCCACCGAGCAAAAAGCCTTTTGGCAGAAGCTAGGCCTGCCGTTGCCGTCGCCAGATCATTTGAAGGTTTCCCTGTTTGCCTACGATAACCCGGCCATTCCGGATTTGCTTTCGGTCTGGGCGCAAGGTCCGACGCCGGTATGCTGCCTCGCCCCGGTTACGCGCACCCTGCCCGGCATCGAAGTCTTTGCCGGCCGTGCCTTGCAAGCCGGCGATGTCGTGCGCCGAGGCAACCTAGAGATTTACTTATTGCCCTTCGTTCCCCAGACCGATTACGACAAGCTGTTGTGGTCGTGCGAAGTCAATTTCGTTCGTGGCGAGGATTCCTTCGTGCGCGCGCAATGGGCCGCCAGGCCAATGATCTGGCAAATCTACCCGCAGGACGATGAAGCGCATCGCGTCAAGCTGGAAGCCTTTCTCGATTTGTATTGCGCGGGACTGTCGTGCGAAGTCGCGGCGTTGCAGCGCCGAATGTTCAGGGCCTGGAACGGCAACAGGGAGGTCGAAGCAATTACTGCGGATTCCTGGCAAAAATGGTTCGAGGCGCTTCCTGAGCTGCGACGACAGGCCTCAGAATGGGCAAAATTCCTGAAAAAACAGGAAGATTTGTGCGCTTCCCTTATGCGTTTTTGCCGATCCAAGTTATAATGCGCCGCTAATTTTTCCTGACTCTACCCGAACTCATTATGAAAACCGCTCAAGAACTCCGCGCCGGCAATGTATTCATGGTCGGCAACGACGCGATGGTCGTCCTGAAAGCCGAATACAGCAAGTCCGGCCGCAATGCTTCCGTCGTCAAGATGAAGATGAAAAACCTGCTCACTGGCGCGCCTTCGGAAACCGTCTACCGCGCTGACGACAAGTTTGACGTCGTCGTGCTCGACCGCAAGGAAGTGACCTACTCCTATTTCGCCGATCCGATGTACGTCTTCATGGATGCTGAGTACAACCAGTACGAGATCGAAGCCGACTACATGGAAGACGCGCTCAAGTACCTTGAGGACGGCATGCCCTGCGAAGTCGTCTTTTACAACGGCAAGGCCATTTCGGTCGAACTGCCGACCTCCCTCGTGCGCGAAGTCACCTACACCGAACCCGCCGTCAAGGGCGATACTTCGGGCAAGGTCATGAAGCCGGCCCGTTTGCCCTCCGGCTTCGAACTGCAAGTGCCGGCCTTCGTCGAAATCGGCGACAAGATCGAAATCGATACACGCACTGACGAATACCGCGCCCGCGTGAAGTAATCTTCACCTGATGACGTAAAAAAAGGCAGCTGCGGCTGCCTTTTTCATTTTGGCGTACCGTAGACCTCATCAGACAAGCATGTTCGCCGCCTCAATTCCTGCCAAGTACTGAGGATCGTCGGCGAGCTTCGGCCCAACGTCGGTCGGAACGAGTCCGGCAATCCGCGCCGAACGCAATGGATCGTTTTCCGGATGCCAGCGCTGCAGAAGATCGGCAACGGCATCGGGCGCGTTGCACGCAAGCAGCATGTCGCATCCCGCTTCCCAGGCCGCGCTCGCTCGACTGACGATATCGCCGGCGAAACTGGCGGCTTCCATCGATAAATCGTCACTGAAGACGACGCCATTAAACTTGATGTTGTTTCTCAAAAAACAAATCCAAGCTTTTGAAAATCCTGCTGGTTTTGAATCGAACGCAGGGTAAATGACATGTGCCGGCATCACTCCGTTGAGCTTCAGACGGCAGAACGGTTCGATGTCCGGAGCGAGTTCTTCCAGACTGCGTTCGTCAACCGGGAATGCCACATGCGAGTCGGCCTCGGCCCAGCCGTGGCCCGGAAAATGTTTACCGCAGGCCGCCATCCCGGCCTGGTGCAAACCTTCGATCAGGGCGCTGGCAAGCGCGATGACAACCTCCGGGTCGCCGTGAAACGCCCGATCACCAATCACGCCACTGCGCCCCCAGTCGAGGTCGAGTACCGGCGTGAAGGAAAGATCGACGCCGCAAGTTCGTAATTCGGCAGCGAGGACGTATCCGATGTCCCTGGCCGCAGCTTTGGCTCGTTGCGGATCCTTTTCCCACAGCTTGCCAAGACGGCGCATTGGCGGCAAACGGGTGAATTCCTCTCGGCAGCGTTGCACCCTGCCCCCTTCGTGATCGATGGCAATGAGCAACGGCGGCGAGCGCAAGGCATGTACCTCGCTTGTCAGCCGGCGTAGCTGCTCTTTCGATTTGTAATTGCGGGCAAATAGGATCAGGCCACCAACGAGGGGGTGTTTGAGACGCTCGCGTTCGAGATCGGTCAGTTCGAGCCCTGCGATGTCGATCATCAAGGGGCCGTATGGCAATTTTGTGGTTTCGTTCATGAGTCAGTCTGTTCCATGACGACAAAGGCCAGGGCGAATTCGTGCTCATCGCTGATCGACAAATGGGCGGACAGCCTGCGCTCGGCGAGGTACTCTGCCAGCGCTGGCGCATACGCAAAGGCCGGCTTACCAAGGGCGTCGTGGGTGACAGCGATATTGGTCAGCGTGGCCGGCGCCGTGACACCGATGCCCAGCGCCTTGCCGAAAGCCTCCTTGGCTGCGAAGCGCTTGGCCAGAAAGCGCGCTGGATGTCGCGTCTTCGCGAAATCGCCGCGCTCGGCCAGCGCCAGCAGTTTGTCCAGCGCCCGTTCGCCATGGCGCTCGTACAACTTGCCGATGCGGGCAACGGCGACGATATCGGTACCGGTGCCGTAGATCATTGCTCGAAGGTCTGCGCTTCGCGCATCAGGCGTTTCATTTCGCCAACTGCCTCGCGTAGACCGACGAAGACTGCCCGGCTGACGATGGCGTGACCAATGTGCAGTTCGCGAATACCAGAAAGACGCGCCACCGGCTGCACGTTGAAGTAGTTCAGCGCATGGCCGGCGTTGAAACGCATGCCGAGGCCGCGAATGGCTTCGCCGGCGAGACGGATTTTTTCCAGTTCGGCAAGCACTGCCGGGCTTTCTGTATCGCGTCCTTTGTTGTGAAAAGCGTGGGCGTAAGGCCCGGTGTGGATTTCGCAGACGCGCGCGCCGACCCGTGCCGCCGCCTCGATCTGCGCAAGCTCGGCGTCGATGAAAACGCTGCTGATAATGCCGGCGTCGGTCAAGCGGGCGATGGCCTTTGCGATCTCTGCTTCCTGGGCCAGGATGTTAAGACCGCCTTCGGTCGTCACCTCATGGCGCCCCTCGGGCACCAGCATCGCCATCTCCGGTTTGAGGCGACAAGCGATGTCGACCATTTCGTCCGTGGCGGCCATTTCCAGGTTCAGCTTGATCTGCGTCAGATTGCGCAGCTTTTCAACGTCGGCGTCCTGAATGTGCCGGCGATCCTCGCGCAGATGCACGGTGATGCCGTCGGCGCCGCCGAGGTGGGCCTCGACCGCCGCCCAGACGGGATCCGGCTCATAGGTACGGCGGGCCTGTCGGATTGTTGCCACATGGTCAATATTTACACCCAGTTCGATCATAGTTCTTGTAACTCCATGAAAATCTTGCGGGTCTCCAAGCCCTTGCCGCCGGTGTAATGGGCGATCAGGGCGCGCATCAATTGCTTGGCCTCGACCAACGAGCGTGGATCGGTGAAATCGTCGTGCGCCAGATCGAGCAAGGTCTTGCCACAGACCGAAAGTGGCGAATTGCCTGGCTGGCGGAGCCGTACCGGCCCATGTTCGATCTCGTAGGCGTAATAAGCTGCCGGATCGATAGCCGCATCTTGCGTATCGTGCTCCAGCGTCAGACCGTAGCCGAGTTCCTGCAGAAACGCGCGTTCGAAACGGCGCAGATCGGATTCCTTCAGCGCGACGGCAAACCGGCGCAGGGTCTCGGCATATACCGAGAACAAACGTTCGTGAGCGTCCTCGCGCGGCAGAAGGTGCATCAGCAATTCGTTGAGGTAATAGCCGCAGAAAAGCGCCTTGCCGGAAAGCAAGGGTTGCCCGCCCTGCCACTCGACCTTCATCAGCGTTTGCACTTCACCCTTGCCGGCCCACCCTAGTTCGAGCGGCTGGAAAGCAAGCAGCAAACCGCGCAAGGCGGAACGTGGTCGCCGCGCGCCGCGCGCCAACAAGGCGACGCGCCCGAAGTCGCGGGAGAATACCTCAACGATCAGGCTCGTTTCCTTGAACGGATAGGTATGCAGCACAAAGGCTGGCTGGCCGTCGACCTTGTTGCGGTGCATGGCTTCGACGCCGGTTCAGTGACAGTTATTCGTAACCCAGGCTCTTGAGCAGCCGCTCGTCGTCGCTCCAGCCGGATTTGACCTTGACGAAGACTTCGAGAAAGACCTTGCCGTCGAACAGGCGCTCCATATCCTGCCGGGCTTCGCTGGCGATCCGTTTCAGGGTCTCGCCGCCCTTGCCGATGATGATGCCCTTGTGCGCCGGGCGATCGACGATGATGGCCGCGCTGATCCGGCGCAGGGTGCCGTCAAGTTCGAATTTCTCGATTTCCACCGTGGCCGAGTACGGCAATTCGTCGCCGATCAGGCGGAACAGTTTCTCCCGGATGTATTCGGAAGCGATGAAACGTTCGCTCTTGTCGGTGATTTCGTCCTCGTCGAACAACAATTCGTCATGCGGAAGGTGTTTGCGCGCTTCGGCGAGAAGTTCGTCGAGTTGGCTGCCTCGCGCCGCGCTGACCGGAACTAGCGCCGCGAACGGATGCAGTTCGGAAATCCTGGCCAGGATCGGCAGCAACTGGGTTTTGTCTTTCACCTGATCTACTTTGTTGACCGCCAGGATGACGGGGCGGTCTTTCGGCAGCAGTCGGACGACCTCCTTGTCCCGGTCGTCGAAGCGCTCGGCATCGACGACAAAAATGACGACATCGACATCGGCCAGCGCCTGTGTGACGCCACGATTCATCGCGCGGTTGAGCGCGTTGGTGTGCTTCGTCTGGAAACCCGGCGTGTCGACGAAGACAAACTGGGCGTCGGGTCGGGTCAGAATGCCCATGATGCGGTGACGTGTCGTCTGCGCCTTGCGCGAGACGATACTGATTTTCTCACCAATCAAACGGTTGAGCAGTGTCGACTTGCCGACGTTGGGACGACCGACGATGGCGATATAGCCGGACTTGAGTTCGTTCATGTTTGTTGCAATCTTTCCAGCGCGCGCTCGGCGGCCATTTGTTCAGCGGCGCGGCGGCTACTGCCAACGCCTTCAGTACGGATGCGTAACGCATCGATTTCGCAAGCGACCTTGAAGTGCTGTGCGTGAGCCTCTCCACCAGTACCAGTCAACGAATATTTGGGGAGTTGAAAACGTCGACCTTGCAGAAGTTCCTGCAGGCGGGTCTTGGCGTCCTTGATCGATTGTCCCGGCGTAATGGTATCGATCATGCCGGCGTAAAGGCGACTAATGACGCCGCTGGCGGCATCGAATCCGGCATCGAGCCAGACGGCCCCGAACAGGGCTTCGAGAGCGTCGGCAAGGATCGACGGGCGCTGTGCGCCGCCGCTTTTCAATTCGCCTTCGCCGAGTCGCAGAAACGATCCTAAGGTCAAGGAAATCGCCAATAGATGCAGACTGTCCTGGCGCACGAGATTGGCGCGCAAGCGCGTCAAATCGCCTTCCGGCACTTCCGGAAAACGATCGTAAAGCAGGCGGGCGACGACGCAGTTGAGTATCGAATCGCCGAGGAATTCCAGCCTTTCGTTATGTGGCGAGCTATGGCTGCGATGCGTCAGCGCGGTTTGCAGCAGAGTGGTATCCGAAAAGACGTAACCGATGGCCTGTTCAAGTCGATGGAACATTCGCCTTATTGGCCCGCTTTAGAGGAGCCATGAAAATCGATCAGCAAGCTGACGTTGAAGAACAAAGGAATGCGCCTTTCGTAAGCAAACTCGATAACTACCGCGTTTCCATCTTTGGAGATGTCCAGGTCGACGCCCTTCAGTGTCGTGATGTAATTAACGTCAGCGTATCGGTCGTAGGCCGATCGTATTTCCGGAACAGTTTTTCCTTGCGCATCCGCTGAAATGGATTTGACGCTTTTCAGAATCTTGAAATATTCCATGTACTCGGGACCGACCTTCATACCGAGAACCGCGACCAGCGCGATGATAATACCCCAGAACAGCAATCCGGAAAGTGCTACTCCCCGCTGATTTTTCATGGAAAACTCCTTCAGTTGAATGATCCGATCCGTTTCAGGTTGCTGAAGTTAAACCAGATGAAAAAGGCCTTGCCGACAATATTCTCGTCCGGCACGAACCCCCAGAACCGGCTATCCCGGCTATTGTCGCGGTTGTCGCCCATCATGAAATAATGACCGGGCGGCACCGTGCAGATCACGCCAGAGTTATTGTAGAGGCAATTCTCGCGATGTGAAAATAGAGAGGCTCCACTGATAAAGGCAGGAGCGTCTTCATCGTTAAGAATACGGTGTTCAGCACCGTCTTCCTTTTCGACCAACTGTTGCGAATAGAATAGGCGTTCCGGATGCAGATAATCCCCGATCCGTCTTGTTTCGACGGGTTTCCCGTTGATCGTCAGCCGCTTGTTCTGGTAGGCCACCTTGTCGCCGGGAATGCCGACGACACGCTTAATGTAGTCTTGTGATGGATTTACCGGATAACGGAAAACCATGACGTCCCCACGTTTCGGTTGGTTGATCTCGATGATCTTCTTGTTGATGATCGGCAAACGGATACCGTAGGTGAATTTATTGACCAGGATGAAATCACCGACTTCCAAGGTCGGAATCATCGATCCGGAAGGAATCTTGAATGGCTCGACGACGAAAGAGCGCAGGACGAAAACGAACAGGATGACCGGAAAAAATCCTGCACCATATTCTACCCACCAAGGATCCTTGGCGCCTTCAGGCCGCCTTTTGCTGAAAACGAAGGCGTCAGCCCCCCAGATAACGCCACTGACCAGCAGCAGACAGAACAGAATCAACGCAAAATCCAAACCAGGACTCCTTACTTATCGATGCGCAGCACGGCCAGGAAGGCTTCCTGCGGGATTTCAACCGACCCAACCTGTTTCATGCGTTTCTTACCGGCCTTTTGTTTCTCCAGCAGTTTCTTCTTCCGGGTGATATCGCCACCGTAGCACTTGGCCAGCACATCCTTGCGCATGGCTTTGACGTTCTCGCGGGCGATGATGTTGGAGCCAATGGCGGCCTGGATGGCCACATCGTACATCTGGCGCGGGATCAACTGACGCATCTTGGCCGCCAGTTCGCGGCCGCGGTAAACCGAATTTGCCCGATGCACGATCATCGACAGGGCATCGACCTTTTCACCATTGATCAGGATGTCTAGTTTGACGACGTCGGCAGCCCGGAACTCCTTGAATTCGTAGTCGAGCGATGCATAGCCGCGCGAAACGGATTTCAACTTGTCGAAGAAATCCATCACCACCTCGGCCATCGGCATTTCGTAGATCAACTGAACCTGACGGCCGTGGTAGGTCATATTCACCTGATTGCCGCGTTTCTGGTTGCATAACGTAATCACGCTGCCGAGGTAATCCTGCGGGACAAATACGGTAATCGTGATGATCGGTTCGCGAATTTCCTCGACTTTCGTCTGTTCCGGAAGTTTCGAGGGATTTTCGACCGGAACGATGGTTCCGTCACGCATGATGACCTCGTAGATGACGGTCGGCGCAGTCGTAATCAGATCTTGGTCGAATTCCCTTTCCAAGCGTTCCTGGACGATTTCCATATGCAACAAACCGAGGAAACCGCAACGGAATCCGAAGCCAAGCGCTTGCGAGACCTCCGGTTCGAAATGCAATGAAGCGTCGTTGAGCTTGAGCTTCTCCAGCGACTCGCGCAACGAGTCGTATTGGTTGGACTCTACCGGATACAGGCCGGCAAAGACCTGCGATTTAATTTCCTTGAACCCGGGCAAGGCTTCCGCCGCCGGTTTTTCAGCCAAAGTCACCGTGTCGCCGACCTTGGCAGCTTGCAATTCCTTGATGCCAGAAATGATGTAACCAACCTCGCCGGCACGCAGGGCGTCACGTTGCATGGCTTTCGGCGTGAAGACGCCGACCTGCTCACACAGATGGGACGACCCCGTCGCCATGAGGCGAATTTTATCTTTCGGACGCAGAATGCCGTCGACAACACGCACGAGCATAACGACGCCAACGTAGTTGTCGAACCAAGAATCGATCAGCAAAGCCTTGAGCGGTGCATCCGGATTGCCTTCGGGCGCTGGAATGCGTTCGATGATCGCTTCCAGGATGTCCTCAACCCCCTGCCCCGTCTTGGCCGAAGCGAGCAGCGCATTCGATGCGTCAACACCAATGACGTCTTCGATTTCCTGCTTCGCGTTGTCGGGCATCGCGGACGGCAGGTCGATCTTGTTCAGTACCGGCACGACTTCGACACCCAGATCGATGGCGGTATAGCAATTAGCCACAGTCTGAGCCTCGACGCCTTGCGATGCGTCCACAACAAGCAAAGCTCCTTCGCACGCCGACAGCGAGCGTGATACTTCGTAGGAGAAATCGACGTGTCCCGGGGTGTCGATCAAGTTGAGGTTGTAAACCTCACCGCTGCGCGACTTGTATTGCAGCGCCGCCGTTTGCGCCTTGATGGTGATTCCGCGCTCGCGTTCGATATCCATCGAGTCGAGAACCTGCGCCTCCATCTCCCGATCGGACAGACCGCCGCAAAGGTGGATGATGCGATCGGCGAGTGTCGACTTGCCGTGGTCGATATGGGCGATGATCGAGAAATTACGGATGTGTTGCATTTGCATCTTTATAAACTTTCGCGTCGGGCGTGCGCCTGAAAAAAAGGGTGCCTGGGCACCCTTTGTCCGCTTGTTGTCCCTGTTACCGGAAAGCGCGGATTCTAGCCGATTTTTCCCAAATAATCACGGAGGCCGGCGATGTCCAGATGGTAATGGCAAAGCTCCTTCCCTGCGTGAATCAGAACAGGGACCTTATCGTCGTAGAGCACTTCGAGAGCTGGGTCAGCGTCAACGTCAAGAATCTCGATATCGACGCCAAATTCATCGGCGATTGGAATCAACAAACGTTCCATCTCATGACAGAGATGGCAATACGTGCGGGAAATCAGGGTCAAGGTTGCCATATCACTCACCTCGTTTCCTGCCCAGGATGGAAGAAAAATATTGTTCCTTGGCACAACCGCCTGACGTTACTTGGGGTTGTGTTGTGAATTCTGAGATCGAGACTTGATATAAAGTGAAAGATTACGGTCAGTATCAACTTTCGACCGCATTGATCGCAACAGCAGCCAAGCACAAACGACCCCGGCCAGAGCACCTGCAATAGCGCCATTATTCGCGGCAAGCAGCGATCCGAGAATGGCGCCGATAAAGATCGCCAGTAGCGGCATGATGTACGCCAGCACAGCGCTTCGCCTGATTGCTCCCTCGGCAATAACGAGCGTGACGCGCTCTCCGACCGACACGTCACCGGGATCGACAATCCTGAAGGTTTTCGGTGAACTGCAAAACATCTTGCTAATGTTTTGTCCGCCGCAACCGCCTTCCTCGTGACAACGCCCACAGCCTGTTTCGTCCAACCTCAGGACAACATTTGCATCTTCACGACCGACAATGGTTGCAGTTGTTTCAATCATCCTGAGAACTACTCCAGAAATGCAACAGCCCGTTGAAAAATCACCAGCGACGTTCGGGGGCGGTATCGAGTAAAGGCCTCAATTTCTCAGCAACAGCTTCGCGCGCCCGGAAAATCCTTGAACGGACCGTACCAATCGGACAATTCATCTCGATCGCGATTTCCTCGTAACTTAGCCCTTCGATCTCGCGCAGCACAATCGCATTCCGCAACTCCTCCGGGAGCGCCTCCATTGCCGCGTTAACAGTCTGGCCAATCTGTTTCGATTGCAACAGCCGTTCCGGCGTGTTGATATCCCTGAGTTGATCTGCATCATCAAAAGTTTCCGCCTCGTCCGAATCGAAATCGGTCGAAGTCGGCGCACGCCGCCCCTTCGCAACAAGGTAGTTCTTGGCTGTATTGATGCCTATCCGGTAAAGCCAAGTATAGAATGCGCTCTCTCCGCGAAAGGATGGTAACGCCCGGTATGCCTTGATAAATGCTTCTTGGGCGACATCTTCAACTTCGGCGTGATCACGCACAAAACGCGAAAGGAGCCGTCCAAGTTTGCGCTGATACTTCTCGACCAATCGCTCGAAAGCCTGTCTGTCTCCGGCCTGTGCGCGTTCGACCAGCGCCTGGTCAATTTCGCGTTCACTCATGCTTTGTTAATTCCCTAGTAACTCATTTATATATATTGTTCCTTATGAGTATAGCGCAACCGAAATACCGACGAACCTGAGTTGCATAAAAAAGCCGCACAAAGTTTACGCAAATTCGTCGAATGCACCTTTTTTGGACAGGGTTATTCCCCTATCTTGCCGTGGTATAGTCCACTCACACGTTATGGGACATCATGCTCTTGTATCAATTCGACACCCTGATCATTGGTAGTGGCCTCGCTGGACAGTCTGCAGCATTGCAACTCGCGCCAACGTGTAAAGTTGGCCTTATCAGCAAACGCGGACTTGAGGATAGTGCTTCAAGCTGGGCACAAGGAGGGATTGCCGCGGTTCTGGATAGCCACGATTCTATCGAAGCGCACATCCGTGATACGGTCATTGCTGGCGCTGAACTAAACGACCCGCAAGCAACAAGGTTTGTTATCCAGAACGGACGTCACGCCATTGAATGGTTAATCGAACAAGGTGTTCCCTTCACACGAAGTGATGGCGACTTTCACCTAACCCGCGAAGGCGGACACAGCGCCCGCCGCGTTATCCACGTTGCCGACGCAACAGGATTGGCGGTGCAAGAAACGCTGTCACAGAAAGTTCGGCAGCATCCCAACATCACCGTTCTCGAAAACCACATCGCCATTGACCTGATCACCGGGAACAAGCTTGGACTAACCGAAAATCGCTGCTACGGCGCTTACGTACTCGACAACATCAGCGGTGATGTCGTCACAATTAGTGCCGAAAACACATTGATTGCGACCGGCGGCGCGGGCAAGGTCTATCTCTATACGACCAATCCAGACACCTCGACCGGTGATGGCATCGCCATGGCTTGGCGCGCTGGATGCGATGTGGCCAACATGGAATTCATCCAATTTCACCCGACCTGCCTCTACCACCCTCAGGCCAAATCTTTCCTGATATCGGAAGCGGTACGTGGCGAAGGTGGCCTGCTTCGGCTTCCTGACGGTACGCGCTTCATGCCGGATCACGATCCGCGTGCGGAATTGGCCCCACGCGACGTTGTCGCCCGTGCGATTGACTTCGAAATGAAAAAACGTGGTCTCGACTGCGTCTATCTTGACATTACGCACAAGCCCGCCGATTTTCTTCGTTCGCATTTCCCGAACATCCATGCGCGCTGCCTTGAATTGGGGATCGACATCACGCGCGATCCGATCCCGGTTGTTCCGGCTGCCCACTATACGTGCGGCGGTATCGTTACCGATCTGAAGGCACGAACATCGCTACCTGGACTCTATGCCGCTGGCGAAGCGACATGCACCGGCCTGCACGGCGCCAACCGGCTGGCCAGCAATTCATTGCTCGAGTGTCTGGTTTATTCGGAAGCAGCTGTCAATGATATCCAGGCGCAATCGCCAGTGGACATCCCTCCGCTTCCTGACTGGGATGCCAGCCGCGTTTCTGACCCAGATGAAGAGATCGTCATATCCCACAACTGGGACGAATTGCGTCGATTCATGTGGGATTACGTCGGCATTGTGCGCACGACCAAGCGTCTACAACGCGCCCAGCACCGCATCCGTTTGCTGGCGCGTGAAATTGACGAATTCTATTCGAACTTCCGGGTCAGCCACGATCTGATCGAACTGCGCAATCTCGTCCTGACCGCTGACCTGATTGTCCGTTGTGCACTGAAGCGACGTGAAAGCCGCGGCCTTCATTTCAGCCGCGATTTTCCTGAAACTCTGCCGAAGGCACGAACCACCTTGCTCAGGAAACGTCGCCCACGCTCCCGTTAGTCGACGCCTGGCATCGCAGCCATAGCCGCAACACCCTGAATTGCCCAGCTTCAATACAATGAGGCGTCAATACGATGGATATTGTCTGCGCCTCATCGATTCGTCGCAGGCGAAGCACGATTAGCCAGGAGAACACGGCGCTTTCCGGCAAGACCGAAACAGCGTAGCGGCTACCACTGCAAGCTTGGTACTCCAGCTGATTTTTATCTTTAAGACAAAGCCAGGAGATTTTTTGCGGACGTGAAATCAACCAAGCTGAAATGACCAATGGCACAAGCAGAAAGATGCTCAGCATCCAAGCCAAAGGCAGCACGAGCAGGCCGGCGGCAGCGACTGCGTGGATCAGGATTAGCGTTGCAACAAGAAAACTCGATCGGTGCAGTTCTATGTTTTGCGGAAACTGCACCGTGTCGATCGAGGTAAACTAGACCCGCTTCATGACCAAGGTGGCATTGGTTCCGCCGAATCCAAACGAGTTGGAAATGGCGACATCGATCTTCATTTGCCGCGCTTCATTGGCGCAGTAATCCAGATCGCAAGCCTCATCTTGGTTGAAGAGGTTAATGGTCGGTGGGGAGACTTGATTGTAAATCGCCAAGGCCGAGAACACGGCTTCGATTCCACCGGCCGCGCCAAGCAAATGGCCGGTCATCGACTTGGTCGAATTGACGACAATCTTCTTTGCATGGTCGCCGAAAGCGCGCTTGACGGCAATCGTTTCCGCAACGTCACCAAGCGGCGTCGAAGTGCCGTGGGCGTTGAGATATTGCACCTCGTCGAGATTGATTCGCGAATTGCGCAAGGCATTGGTCATGCAGCGCGCGGCGCCGTCGCCATCCTCGCAGGGAGCCGTCATGTGGTTGGCATCAGCGCTCATGCCGAAACCGGCCAGCTCGGCGTAAATCCGCGCACCCCGTGCCTTGGCGTGTTCGTATTCTTCGAGAACGACCACACCCGCGCCTTCGCTCAGCACAAAGCCGTCGCGATCCTTATCCCAGGGACGGCTCGCCGTCTTGGGATCGTCATTACGTGTCGACAAGGCGCGAGCCGCGCAGAAACCACCCAGCCCGAGTTCCGAAACCGTACACTCGGCGCCGCCGGCAATCATGATGTCGGCGTCGCCGTACTCGATCAGACGCCCGGCATCCCCGATGCTGTGCGTTCCCGTCGAGCACGCGCTGACGAGCGCGATGTTCGGGCCTTTGTAGCCGTACATGATCGACAGGTTGCCCGAAATCATGTTGATGATCGAGCCGGGCACGAAGAAAGGAGAAATCTTACGAATACCGTGTGCGACATACTCATCGCGCGTGGCCTCGATCAACGGCAAGCCGCCGATCCCGGAGCTGACCGACACGCCGATCCGGTCGCCATTGGCCGGATGCGCCTCCAGTCCGGCATCCTTGATCGCCTGGATGCCCGCTGCCATACCGTAATGGATGAACGTATCCATGCGGCGTGCATCCTTCAGCGGCAGGTATTCTGCGACGTCGAAGTTCTTGACTTCACCGGCGATCTGCACAGGAAATTTGGAGACATCGAAACGGGTAATCCGGTCGATTCCGGAACGTCCGGCAAGAATGTTCTGCCAAGCCTGTTCAACGGTATTGCCGACCGGAGAAATGACTCCGAGTCCGGTTATGACTACTCTGCGACGTGTCAATTTCTTCTCCGTGGAAAAGAGGATATCGATTCTGCTTGAAAATAGAAATGCTGCGGGGAAGGAATGACCCTGCCCGCAGACTTCATCAGGGAAGGATTACTTCTTGTGGCTGACGACGTAATCGATGGCTTGCTGGACGCTGGTGATCTTCTCGGCTTCGTCGTCGGGAATCTCGCACTCGAATTCTTCTTCCAGGGCCATGACCAGCTCAACGGTATCCAACGAATCTGCGCCAAGGTCATCAACGAACGACGATTCGTTCTTGATGTCCGCTTCATTCACACCGAGTTGTTCGGCAACAATCTTCTTGACGCGTTGTTCGATATTTTCCATTAAAGCTCTCCTTCTTTAGGTTTATGTTTGAAACAAAATCGGTCTATTTTAGCAAAAGACCGGTACATGCCAAATCGGCCCGCTTCGGACTCCAATACCTCGTATGCAGGCCTCGCTCTTTAAAGCATTAGTCTAGATACAAACCACCATTCACATGGATCGTCGTGCCGGTAATGTATGAAGCTTCCGGCGAAGCCAGAAATGCAACCGCGGAAGCAACTTCTTCCGGCGTACCGAGTCGAGCCAGTGGGATACCGGAAAGCAGCGATTCACGATGTTTCTCTTCCAGCACCTTGGTCATATCGGTGTCAATGAATCCTGGCGCAACGCAATTGACCGTGACATTACGGCTGCCCAGTTCTCTCGCCAAGGCGCGGGTCATGCCAGCAACGCCCGCTTTTGCGGCACAGTAATTCGCCTGACCGGGATTGCCGGAATGGCCAACAACGGAGGTAATGTTAACGATACGTCCCTGACGGGCTTTCATCATGCCGCGCATGACAGCCTTTGACAGGCGGAAAACGGATTTCAGGTTCGTCTCCAGAACCGCGTCCCACTCCTCGTCCTTCATGCGCATCGCCAGATTGTCACGGGTAATACCGGCATTATTAACCAGAATCGTTATTGCGCCGATCGTCTTTTCAACATGAGCTATCACCGCATCAACCTGAGTTTGGTCACATACCTCAAGAACGACCCCCTCACCCTTGAGTCCAGAAGTGGCAAGGTATTCTGAAATATTGGCAGCTCCTTCCGGGGTCGTCGCCGTTCCGATAACGGTCACGCCCATGCCGGCAAGTTTCAGCGCGATGGCCCGGCCAATTCCGCGCGATGCGCCGGTTACCAGCGCGATCTGTCCATTCAGCATTACTGATTACTCCAAGGTTTTTATTGCGGCTTCGATCGAAACCAGATCAGCCAAGGCATGCCCCACCAGACCATCCGCGCAGCGCTTGGTCAATCCAGCAAGCACCTTGCCCGGGCCGCATTCGGCGACGTCAACCAGACCCATCGCAGCGATTTTGCGCACGGTTTCGACCCAACGCACCGGCGAGAAAGCTTGGCGAATCAGCGCATCCTTGATTTTCTCCGGGTCGTCTTCGATGGCGACATCGACGTTATTGATCACCGGAATCTTGGGAGCCGAGAATGTCAGTTCGGCAAGACGCGCCCCCAGCTTGTCTGCAGCCGGACGAATCAGCGAAGAGTGGAACGGTGCCGATACTGGTAATATGACTGCCCGCTTGGCGCCTCTCGACTTGCATCCTTCGCAGGCGCGCTCGACGGCCGCCTTGTTGCCTGCGATAACGGTCTGATCCGGACCATTGAAATTGACCATTTCAACGACTTCGCCATTACCGATCTCAGTCATAGCCTCGGCACAAGCCTCACGAATTTTTTCTTCCGGCAGATTGAGAATCGCAGCCATCGCGCCGGTACCGATCGGTACCGCCTCCTGCATCGCCGATGCACGCAGCCGAACGAGCGGAACCGCATCCTTTAAAGTGATGACGCCTGCGGCAACCAAAGCTGAATACTCTCCGAGACTATGTCCGGCAACGACAGACGGCAGCTTCCCGCCTTTTTCGAGCCATAGACGATAGGCGGCAATCGCCGCGGTCAGCATGACCGGTTGGGTATTGACTGTCTGCGACAGCAGTTCGGCCGGACCTTCTGCGACCATCTGCCAAAGATCTTGACCCAGCGTAGCTGATGCTTCATCGAAGGTTGCGCGAACAATAGCCGAATCACCGTAGGCCGACATCATTCCGACCGATTGTGACCCCTGACCAGGAAATACGAATGCGAACGCCATGGATTTTCCTTTCTTAGAACTCGAGCAAAACAGCACCCCAGGTGAATCCACCGCCGACCCCTTCAAGCAGAATCTTTTCACCTCGTTTTATACGTCCTTCGCGCACAGCTTCATCCAACGCAAGCGGGATCGATGCAGCCGAAGTATTGCCATGATGGTCGACCGTGACGATCACCTTATCCTTGGCCAACCCCAGTTTTTTCGAAGTCGAGTCGATAATGCGAATATTGGCTTGGTGCGGAACCAGCCAATCGATTTTCGAAGTGTCGATTCCTGCAGCCTCGCAGCACTCTTCACCAACTTCGGCGAGTACGCGAACAGCAAACTTGAATACGGACTGCCCGTCCATGCGCACAAAGGGATCACCGGTAACCGCACCACCGCTGATATGGGCAGGAGCATTCAAAATCGGATTGTATGAACCATCGGCATGTGTCGAGGTTGCCAGAATCCCCGGTTTTTCTGAAGCCTCCAGAACAACAGCGCCGGCGCCATCGCCGAAGAGAACGCAGGTGGCACGATCGCTCCAGTCAAGAATCCGTGATAGCACTTCGGCGCCGACAACCAGTGCCTTCTTGTGTGTGCCAGACTGAATGAATTTATCGGCGATGCTCAACGCGTAAATAAAGCCGCAGCACACAGCCTGAATATCGAACGCCATGGCACCGCGATTGCCTAGTTTTTCCTGAAGAAAGCAAGCCGTACTGGGGAAAATCGCATCCGGCGTTGACGTTGCGACAATGATCAAATCGATTTCTTCCGGACCGATTCCTGCAGATTCAAGTGCCCGACGGCAAGCTTCAAGACCAAGATCGCTGGATTTAACCCCCGTTCCTGCCAGATGACGTGATTTTATCCCGGTACGGGTAATGATCCATTCATCGTTGGTGTCTACGCCGCGCTGGACTAAGTCATCATTGGTGACCGGCTGCCCAGGCAGAAAGCTGCCCACGCCGGAAATGCGAGCAAACATACTAAACGTTCTCCTGAATCGGTTGTTGCTTTGCCACGCGTTCGGCGATCCGTGCCAGCACGCCGCTTCTCACGGTATCGGCCGCGCGGTCGAGCGCGTTGCCGAAGGAAAAAATATCCGCCGACCCGTGACTTTTGAGGACAACACCCTTCAAACCAAGCAGGCTGGCGCCATTGTAACGGCGATGATCGAGCCGTTTCTTGAAACGTTTCAACACAGGGATGGCAACCAGCGCTGCCAACTTTGTGATCGGATTGCGACTGAATTCCTGACGCAGGAAACTCGCGAACATTTGCGCCAGTCCTTCCGAGGCCTTGAGTGCGACGTTGCCGACGAAACCATCGCAGACGATAACCTCCGCATCACCTTTATATATACCATCCCCCTCGACGTTGCCGACAAAATTCAGGCCCGAATCTTTCAGCAGTTCGCCGGCCCGCTTGACTACATCATTTCCCTTGATGTCTTCCTCGCCGATATTCAGGATGCCGACGGTCGGCAGATCCTTGTGCTCGATGGCCGCCACCAAGGAAGCGCCCATGATACCGAACTGCAGAAGGTGTTCGGGAGTGCAATCGACATTGGCCCCCAGATCGAGGACGTGAACGTGACCGGAGACGGTCGGCAGGACGGCGCAAATCGCCGGCCGGTCGATTCCGGGAAGCATTTTAAGCACGAAACGGGAAATCGCCATGAGCGCCCCCGTATTACCAGCCGAAACACAAGCGTCAGCCTCGCCGCTTTTAACCAAGTCAAGGGCAACCCGCATCGATGAATCCTTCTTGTTGCGGATAGCAAGCGCGGGCGACTCATCCATGGCGACGATTTCGCTGGCATGGTGAACTGTAATACGCTCCCGGCTTCCATCGAGAAGGGGTTGAATTTTGTCCTCTTGACCCACGAGGATGGCATGCACATCGCTGTGCTTGCGCACGAAGTCGAGTGCTGCCGGCACGGTCACTACGGGGCCAAAGTCCCCGCCCATGCAGTCAATAGCTACAGTAACTGTCATCCGGAAAAAGGCAAAAGAAAAGGCAGGCGCCCCGAAATCGGGGATTCTACCCGCCTATTCGGGGAGCCTTGCTTACTCGCCCGTACCCTTGGCAACCTTCTTGCCGCGATAGTAGCCCGAGGGGCTGATATGGTGGCGCAAATGAACTTCGCCCGTCGTTGGCTCAACTGCCAGCGGCGGATTGGTCAGAAAATCGTGGGCACGATGCATGCCGCGCTTGGACGGGGATTTTTTGTTCTGTTGAACGGCCATAACTTACTCCAGATATCAAATTTACGATGCCTTGCCTTTAAAACCTTTGAGCACGGAGAACGGAGAAATTTTTCCACCCCCCTGCCCCGCCTCGGGCAATGCACATCTCTCATGCCTAGGCGCGACAGGCAGGCTGAGGATTACCTCGTCTTCAATCAGCGCCAACACATCAACTTCGCTCTGCGCCGGCAAAAAATCCTTGGTATCGTCCTCGATTTCTTCCTGCGTCAGACTGTCTTCGTCGTCTACAAACTCCAGCACACTTTGCACATGGAGAGGAAAATCCACTCCTTCAAGACAACGTTGACAACGCACGGAAAGCATTCCATCCAGCTTCAACACCAGTTGCGGCCTACTGCGGGCACCCCAACCACCTTCGACTCGATATTTCAAATTACCCGCTGTATCCGCGAGCAAATCGATCGTTCGTGTCAGGCTGGCGACGGGCAATTCGCCTTCCAGCGACCCCGTTTGCCGTGCAAAAGCCAGAGTATCAATGGCAGTCCGTTGCGACATAAGGGGCGCATGATATTATTTTCGGATTTCAAAGTCAAAGACTAATAACAACGCAACTATCTGGATTTTTTTCGTTTTTTTATCTTGCCTTGAACGTGAAGGCATCTTCCATGATTTCACCAGGACCAGCATGCAACTTGTTCTTGCCTCAACCTCTCCCTATCGACGTGAACTTCTGGCAAGACTCGGTCTTCCATTTGAAACCGCCAACCCCGAAACGGACGAATCCGCACTGCCCGGAGAAGCTCCCGAAGCGACGGCGCTCCGTCTTTCGGAGGCAAAAGCGCGCGCCGTCGCCAAGCACTTCCCTGAAGCACTGATCATTGGTAGTGATCAGGTAGCCCATCTGAACGACCAAGTATTCGGCAAACCTGGAAGCCACGAACGAGCGACTGAGCAACTAAAATTGATGCGCGGCCGCACGGTCACTTTTTTCACCGGACTTTGTCTTTTCAACTCCAAAACCGGCAAGGTACATACTCGCGGCGTCCCGGTGCGAGTGACCTTCCGCGATTTATCCGATGGCGAAATTGAAAACTACCTGCGCAAGGAGCAGCCCTACAACTGCGCGGGCAGCGCCAAATCGGAAGGCCTGGGAATTGCACTTATTGCAAGATTAGAGGGGGACGACCCCAATGCTCTAATAGGACTCCCGTTGATCGCTCTGTGTGATTTACTCAACAATGAAAACATTTCTGTTTTATAAACAATACGTTGCAATGTCTTATTAAAGTTATTTATGCGCAAAGGCACCCTTTATCTGATTCCCGTTCCGCTTGGCTTATCACCGGTCGAAGCAGTTTTGCCAATCACCGTGAGAGACTGCGCCAGAGGGTTGAAATATTTCATCGCCGAGAATGCCAAATCGGCGCGTGCTTTCCTGAAATCCCTGCCCTGCGATACTCCACTTCAACAAATTGATATTCAGGAACTCAACGAACACACGCCTACTGCCGCACTTTCCGGGCTGATCAAACCGTTGCTTGAAGGAAACGATGCCGGATTGATTTCCGAAGCAGGATGCCCCGCAGTTGCAGACCCTGGTGCCGGCCTCGCGGCCTTGGCGCATCGCGAAGGCATCCGAGTCGTTCCTCTGGTCGGTCCGTCCTCAATCCTTCTTGCCTTGATGGGATCTGGACTGTCCGGACAGAATTTTGCGTTTCACGGTTACTTACCAGCAAAGCACGAAGCGCGACAACAGAGAATCAGAGAACTTGAGAAAGACTCACTGCGGGAAAAAAGGACGCAAATATTTATCGAAACGCCGTACCGCAACATCCAGATGTTGGAAACCCTGATAAATACTTGCTCAACTACGACACGAATCTGTGCCGCCACCGACCTGACCCTGAACAGCGAATCGATCATCACTCGTACGCCTCCGGAGTGGAAGCAGCACAACCTCCCCTCCATTGACCGCCGTCCGACAGTCTTTCTATTACAAGCGTGATGAGCAGCTCAAGTTAACGAAACGCAGCCCTGTTGCCTCCGAGAAGCCAGAAGAACAATCCTTGAGCCGTTTCTGCGCCAAGCCGCTTGGCAAAACGTTCGGCAATATTTTCCTTGACCGAATAATCGAGGATATTTTCGGCTTTGATTACATCCCGCGCGACCGAATCCACCGTTCCATAATCATCTGCCAATCCAAGCTGAACGCTTTGACTCCCCGTCCACATCAACCCCGAAAACATTTCCGGCGTTTCCTTGAGACGCTTGCCGCGCCCTTTGCGCACAACCTCGATGAATTGCTTGTGAATTTCGTTCAATAGCAATTTTGCATGATCCTTTTGCTTTTCATCTTGCGGGGAAAACGGATCAAGAAACCCTTTGTTTTCACCTGCAGTTAACAATCGCCGCTCAACACCCAGCTTATCCATGGTGCCGGTAAAGCCAAAACCGTCCATCAGAACACCGATCGAACCGACGATGCTGGCCTTGTCGACGAAAATCTTGTCGGCTGCCGACGCGATGTAGTATCCACCCGACGCGCAGACGTCCTCGACGACAACATAGAGTGGAATATTAGGATGCTTCCCCCTTAAGCGAACGATTTCGTCGTAGACAATCCCTGACTGGACAGGACTGCCACCAGGGCTGTTGATACGCAGGATGACGCCCGCCGTCCCCTTATCCTCGAAAGCCGATTGTAAAGCGCCGCTAATCTTGTCGGCCGAGGATTCGCCAGTAGCCTGAATGGTGCCGCGTACGTTAACCAGTGCCGTGTGTTTGCCATCGACTAGCTTCTCCGACCCCCCCCAATCGACAAAAACCACCAGCACCGCCGTCAGGTAAGCGAAAAAGATCAATTTAAAAAAGATCCCCCACCGACGCTTCACTTTTTGCTCCTGTAACGAAGCAAGGCTGATCTTCTCGATAAGTTGCCGCTCCCACATCGGATCTTTTTCAGGATTTTCCACGATATTTACTCAGTCAATATCCAATCGCCATTGCGGCTGCAATAACACTATACAGCGTGTAAGCGTTATCGCTCGGTGTCAAGCAAATCCCCGCAACCATTCTGCAAGCTCATCTACATTACGCGCGCAGGCTAGTGGATTCAATGCCGCGAGTTGGGATGAAGGGTGAGCACCGTATTCGACCGCTAGCGCAGACACTCCAGCGTTTATGGCCATTTGCAAATCATGAGTCGTATCGCCAATCATCAAGGTGCGTTCCGGATCAATAGAAAGCTCTTCCATCAATTCTTCGAGCATCTGAGGATGTGGTTTCGAGAAACACTCATCAGCACAGCGAGTCGCTGAAAAATACGGCCCAAGCCCAGAATTCAGCAAAGCCCTGTCCAGACCGCGCCGGCTTTTTCCAGTCGCCACGGCTAATGTGAAGCCAGTTGCATGAAGTTCGGCGATCAACTCGGCTGCGCCGTCGAAAAGAGTCAACTCATGGTCGCGCGAAAGATAATGATGTTTGTAACGCTCGATCATTTCCGGAAAACGGTCTTCGGACAGATCCGGTGCTGAATGCCGCAGAGCTTCGGCCAGTCCGAGACCTATGACGTAACTGGCATGCTGCGCCGAAGGTTCGGGAAGCCCGAGGTCGCGACATGAGGCCTGCACCGCTCGGACGATGGCGCCGGTGGAATCAAGGAGCGTTCCGTCCCAGTCGAAGACGATCAGGTCAAATCTTTTGGCCATAATCTTGCGTTTCACTCATTGAAATTTTTTTCAGAAAAGAATCGAGTGCTTGGGGCAAAGGGGCTTCAAACATCATGTCTTCACCATTAAGTGGGTGCGGCATTTGCATTTTCCAGGCATGCAAGAACATGCGCTTTAACCCCTTCCTGACAAGGTCTTTATTCAAGGAAAAATCGCCGTACTTTTCATCACCGGCGATCGGAAATCCAAGATGCGCCAGATGGACGCGAATCTGGTGGGTGCGACCGGTCTTGAGTTCCGCTTCGAGCAGACTGAAATTCTCCCAGCGTGCAAGCATTCTAAATACGGTATGGGAAGCCTTGCCCTCTTCCGAAACACGGACGCGTCGTTCCCCGTTTTCGAGAAGATACTTAAATAGAGGCAATTTGACATTGCGTAGCGGATCCATCCACCGTCCCCGGACCAGAACCAAATAACGCTTGTCGGCACCACGCCCGCGGCCTCCCTCACGAAACATGTCGTGAAGTGCCGTCAGCGCCGAACGCTTTTTTCCAATTAGTAGCAACCCGGAAGTTTCGCGATCGAGGCGATGGGCCAACTCCAGGAAGCGTGCCTGTGCCCGCTGCCGGCGCAACGCCTCAATGACGCCAAAGCTGACGCCGCTGCCGCCATGCACCGCGATTCCCGCTGGCTTGTCGATAACCAGCAAGGCATCGTCTTCATAAACGACTGGGAGATCGGCCTTGATTTCGGCGCCGGCGACGATTTCCTCTTTCTTCAGGGCGATCCGCACAGGAGGAATACGCAGGCAGTCCCCAGACTGCAAACGATAGGAGACATCGACACGTTTACTGTTAACGCGAACCTCGCCGCCACGGACGATGCGATAGATATGGCTTTTGGGCACACCCTTGCAAATCTTCAACAGATAGTTATCGAGACGTTGCCCGTGTTCGTCTTCGCTGATCATGGCCTGAGTCACGGAATTTTTGCTTACTTCGGCCATTTTGAATATACTGATCCTGATTTGTGTCTCGCGTTGAAAGAGGCACTGACCCGTGAGACCGTCGAGCGGCGCCGAATGTTTAGGAAGCGACGCACTTTCCGGCAGGCATCAGCCGCCTCTCTTGTGCCAACCTGCACAAGATCAAACAGCACAAATCACCTGGTTAAGTACGCTCACCAAAAGTAGCGATACTACTTGATTTGCGCGCGCCTGACACGCTCGGAACGCCCCAAGCAGATTCCCGGACCTTGATTCATCAGGGTTTGAAATAACGGATTTAGCGAGATATCTCCATTAGTTGCCCGACCGGAAAGCCCATGAAGCCTCCCTTCCCCAACTAATTCGTCGCTTCCTGCAGGAGGCGCTCCCCGTCCGTAATTGCGCGCGGGAGCCCATATGAAACGTATGCTTTTTAATGCGACACAGGCTGAAGAACTTCGTGTCGCCATTGTTGATGGTCAACGTCTTATCGACCTCGACATTGAATCAGCCGCCAAGGAACAGAAAAAAAGCAACATCTACAAGGCTGTTATCACCCGCATCGAACCCAGCCTCGAAGCAGCCTTTGTTGACTACGGTGCGGAACGTCACGGATTCCTCCCGTTCAAGGAGATTTCGCGTTCCTACTTTCAACCCGGCGTCGAAGCCAATCGCGCCACCATCAAGGAAGCCCTCCGCGAAGGCCAGGAACTGATCGTTCAGGTCGACAAGGACGAACGCGGCAACAAGGGTGCGGCGATGACGACGTTCATCAGCCTTGCCGGACGCTATCTCGTATTGATGCCGAACAATCCCCGCGGCGGCGGCGTATCGCGCCGTGTCGAGGGCGACGAACGCGCCGAGTTGCGTGACGTCATGGATCAGCTGCAGGTGCCGCAGGGCATGAGCCTGATTGCCCGTACTGCTGCTATCGGTCGGAATGCCGAAGAACTGCAATGGGATCTCAATTACCTGATGCAGCTGTGGAAAGCGATTGAGGGCGCAGCCAACCAGCAGAAAGGCGCTTTCCTCATTTATCAGGAAGGTAGCCTGGTCATTCGCGCCATCCGCGACTACTTCCAACCCGACATCGGGGAAATCCTGATCGATACCGACGACGTCTTCGAACAAGCCCGCCAGTTCATGTCGCACGTCATGCCGGCCACGGTTAACCGGATTAAGCGCTATCGCGACGATGTCCCTTTGTTCTCGCGTTTCCAAATCGAGCACCAGATCGAGTCGGCGTATTCGCGCCAGGTCAACCTGCCGTCGGGCGGAGCCATCGTCATCGACCATACTGAAGCTCTGGTTTCGGTCGACGTCAACTCCGGCCGCGCGACGCGCGGCTCGGATATCGAGGAAACGGCATTCAAAACCAATCTGGAAGCCGCGGAAGAAGTCGCTCGCCAGTTGCGCCTGCGCGATTTGGGTGGCTTGATCGTCATCGACTTCATCGACATGGAAAACCAGCGCAATCAGCGCGAGGTCGAGAACCGCCTGCGCGACAGCCTGCGGCTTGACCGGGCCCGTGTACAGACCGGAAAAATCAGCCGCTTCGGCCTGATGGAGCTTTCACGTCAACGCCTGCGTCCGGCGCTGGCAGAAACCAGCTATATCCCCTGCCCCCGCTGCACTGGCACCGGCCATATCCGCAGTGCGGAATCCGCTGCCTTGCACATTCTTCGCATCCTAGAAGAAGAAGCAATGAAGGACAACACGGCGGCCGTGCATACGCAAGTGCCAGTCGATGTTGCAACTTTCCTGCTTAATGAAAAGCGCCAAGACATTCAGTCGATCGAGTTGCGCCACAAGGTCAGTCTGTTGCTGATTCCGAACATCCACCTAGAAACGCCGCAGCACACGATCGTTCGCCTGCGCCATGACGAAGTTAATCAGGAAGACTTGCAACAGCCGTCCTACCGGATGGTCGACATGCCGTCTGAGGAGACAAGCAAGCAACAGGCCAAAGCAGGTGAAAGCAAGGCGCCGCGCCAAGAAGCCGCAATCAAGGGAATCACGCCCAGCCAGCCAGCCCCCATCGTTCCCGAAAAGATCAAGGAAACGGAAGAAAAACCGGCAAAGGGTTTCTTTGCCAAAATTATTTCCTGGTTTGGCGGTAGCGACGAACCTGCACCGACGCCGCCGACACCCGAAAAGAAACCTCGCGCCACCTCGCAACGCGACGGCCAACGCGATGGACGGCGTGGTGGCCGTAATGGCGCCCGTCGTGAAGAGGAGCGGGAAGGCCGGGAACCGCGTGCCCCCCGCGAGAACAAGGAAGTCCGCGAATCTCGTGCCACCCAACCGAACGCCAATCGCGAAGAAACCCCGAAGACGCGCGAACCGAGGGAACCACGTGAACCCCGTCGCCAGCGCGGCGAACCGCGTCCGGAGCGGAAAGAATCGGCGGCCAGTGCACCTGTCGTCGAAACTGCCACATCGATCACTGCCAATGCTGCGGAGTCCGTAGACAAGACGACCGAAGAAAACAGCAGCAACTCCCGTCGCCGCGGACGCCGTGGTGGCCGCCGCGATCGCGGAGAACGCACCGAGAAACCGAACGGCGAAATGGCTGCACCGGTTCAGGCCGCAGAGACCGAAATTGAGGCAGAAACGATGCCGGCGATAACCGCCCCCGTCGTTGAATCTGCGCCTCTGCCCACCGAACTGCCGGCGGCAGTGGTTGCCGACGCCTCCTCCCTGAGCGTTGCGGAAAAGCAGGAAACTGCGGCATCGCCAAACGAAACCATTTCCACCCAGCTTTCAGCCGCTGAGCTGACTTCCGAAACCGAAGCCGCGACAACGAGCACGGTAGCCACTGAAATCGTGCCGCCTTCCGTCGCTCCCGAGATTGCGGAAATTTCCGTGGAGGCAACACTGCCACTCGAATCGGTGGTCACCGAAGTCGTTGAAGCGGAACCGCTCGAAGTCATCAAAACACCGGAGACGACCATCGAAGTCAGCTTGGCCGATATCGAACAGGCGCTCGAAAGCAGCGGTCTAGTCATGATTCAGACAAGCACCGACAAGCTTCGCCCATGGCAGCCTCAAGACGTCGAAGAGGTCGCACCCGCACCGCGCCGCCGTCGCAAACCGACCGTCGTGGTTTCTGATGAACCCATGGAGATGATTGAGACCCGGCATCCTCAATAGGCCATCGAAAATCGTTAGTCAAACTGGGCGCTGCGGCGCCCAGTTTCATTTCGACTCGATAGATCCGATCAAGACAACAAAACGTGATTACTGCGTTTTTTCCGGATCGGTATCGTGTTTGGCTGCGCCGAACAACAACGTCTTGATCCGGAAAAACTCGTCGCGCGTTTCAGCGGCCTTTTCGAACTCCAGATTCCTGGCATATTCTGCCATTTCCTTTTCCAGGCGCTTCAACGTTTTCGTCAGCGCTTTCTCGTTCATCCCTTCGTAAGTTGCCTGCTGCTGTGCTGCTTTGAGTTCGCGCTGCGCGGAAGAAGAATCATAAACACCGTCGATGATGTCCTTGATACGCTTGGTGACGCCGGTTGGCGAGATCCCGTGTTGCGTATTGAATGCGATCTGTTTTTCGCGCCGCCGCTCGGTTTCCGAAATCGCGCGCCGCATCGAATCCGTAACTTTGTCGGCGTAGAGAATCGCCGTACCGTGGATATGCCGCGCTGCCCGACCGATGGTCTGGATCAGCGAGCGCTCGGAACGTAGGAACCCCTCCTTGTCGGCATCGAGGATGGCCACTAGTGACACTTCGGGAATATCCAGCCCCTCGCGCAACAAATTGATGCCAACGAGAACGTCGAAGGTGCCAAGGCGCAGGTCGCGGATGATCTCGACGCGCTCGACCGTATCGATATCGGAATGCAGATAGCGCACCCGGACGCCATTTTCGCCAAGATAATCGGTTAATTCCTCGGCCATGCGCTTGGTCAGCGTGGTGACCAGGACGCGCTCGCCGGCCGCGACACGCAGCCGGATTTCGGAAAGCAGATCGTCGACCTGCGTTGCTGCTGAACGAACCTGGATCACGGGATCGACGAGGCCGGTCGGACGCACCACCTGCTCGACCACCTGCCCTTGATGCGTTTTCTCGTATTCCGCAGGCGTTGCCGAAACGAAGATCGTCTGATGAAAGAGCGCCTCGTATTCCTCGAACTTTAGCGGCCGGTTGTCGAGTGCGGATGGCAAGCGGAAGCCGTAGTTGACCAGATTCTCCTTGCGCGAACGATCGCCCTTGTACATGCCACCGACCTGCGGAATTGCCACGTGCGATTCATCGATGAACATCAACGCGTCCTTCGGCAGATAATCGAGCAAGGTCGGCGGCGGCTCCCCGGCTTGCCGTCCGGACAAGTGCCGCGAATAATTCTCGATCCCCTTGCAGAATCCGAGCTGGTCGAGCATTTCGAGATCGAATCGCGTCCGCTGCTCGATGCGTTGCGCTTCGACCGCACGCCCCTGCGTGTTGAAGTATTCGATGCGCTCACGCAGTTCCGCCTTGATCGCCTCAATCGCCCGCAGCACCGTGGCGCGCGGCGTTACGTAGTGCGACGACGGAAAGACGGTGAAGCGGGCCAGCCGTTGCTGCATGTGCCCGGTCAGCGGATCGAAAAATTGCAGCCCGTCGATCTCGTCGTCGAACAGCGAAATGCGCAACGCGTGTTCGGCATGCTCGGCCGGAAAAACGTCGATGACGTCGCCGCGCACGCGGAAGGTGCCGCGGTGGAAATCGGTTTCGTTGCGCTCGTATTGCATTTCGGCTAGGCGCTTGATCACGTCGCGCTGCCCCATGCGGTCGCCGACCCGCATGGTCAGGATCATCTGGTGATACTCGTCGCGGTCGCCGATGCCGTAGATGCAAGACACCGTGGCGACGATCACGCAATCGCGCCGCTCAAGCAGGCTCTTGGTCGCCGACAGACGCATCTGCTCGATGTGTTCGTTGATCGACGAATCTTTCTCGATGAAGAGATCGCGCGCCGGCACGTAGGCTTCCGGCTGGTAATAGTCGTAGTAGGAAACGAAATACTCGACGGCATTTTCGGGAAAGAATTCGCGGAACTCGGAATACAACTGCGCGGCCAGGGTCTTGTTTGGCGCTAAAACAAGTGCCGTGCGCCCGGTACGGGCGATCACGTTGGCCATGGTGAAGGTTTTGCCGGACCCGGTTACGCCGAGGAGGGTCTGGAATGACAAGCCGTCGTCTAGTCCTTCGACCAAGCGCCCGATGGCCTCCGGCTGATCGCCGGCAGGAGTAAACGGCTGATACAGACGAAATGGACTACCGGGATAGGAAATTGTTCTTGATTTTTCTGGGGAATCAGCAGGAATCATCATGGTAGAATTCTAGCCGGATTTGCGACTGCCCGAGGCAAACCTGCCAAGCAGCTTCATGATCCACAATTATCAATTTATCAACCTGTGACGCTGAATACCCGATTTGGTGCCGTCACCCTGACCGGAACAAGGTAACTTGCCCATGACCTCCTCCATCTTCACTGCAGTCGAAATGGCTCCACGTGATCCCATTCTTGGCCTAAACGAATCATTCAATGCCGACACGCGCACGACCAAGGTTAATCTTGGAGTGGGTGTCTATTTTGACGACAATGGCAAAATCCCCTTGCTTGAAGCCGTCAAGATCGCCGAGAAGGCACGCCTCGAGAGCATGCCCGCGCGCGGCTACCAGCCGATCGAAGGCCTCGGCGCCTACAATCAGGCGGTGCAGGCGCTGCTCTTCGGGAAGGACTCCGCATTGCTCGCCGAAGGCCGAGTAATCACCGCCGAAACGCTCGGCGGTACCGGCGCACTCAAGGTCGGTGCCGACTACCTCAAGCGCCTGTTGCCCGATGCTACGGTCTACATCAGCGACCCGAGCTGGGAAAATCACCGCGCCATTTTCGAGTCGGCCGGTTTCCCCGTCGACACCTACCCGTACTACGATGCCGCGACGCGCGGGGTCAATTTCGATGCCATGAAAGCCTGCCTGCTGTCCCTGCCGGCCGGTTCGATCGTCGTCCTGCACGCCTGTTGCCATAATCCGACCGGCGCGGACCTGAACGAAGCGCAATGGCGCGAAACCATCGATGCGATCCGTGCTCGCGGCCTGATTCCGTTTATCGACATGGCGTATCAAGGTTTCGCCGACGGCATCGCCGATGACGCCTTGGCGCTTAACTTGTTCGCCGCGTCCGGTCTGCAATTCTTCGTCGCCAGTTCGTTCTCCAAGTCTTTCTCCCTTTACGGCGAACGCGTCGGTGCCCTCTCCGTAGTTACGGCTTCGAAGGACGAGTCTGCCCGCGTCCTCTCGCAGATCAAGCGCGTCATCCGTACCAACTACTCCAACCCGCCGACGCATGGTGGCGCGGTTGTGGCAGCGGTGCTATCGACACCGGAGCTGCGTCAGAAGTGGGAAGACGAATTGGCAGTCATGCGGGAGCGCATCCGTGCCATGCGCGTCGGCCTGGTCGAGAAGCTCAAGGAAAAGGGCGTCGCCCAGGACTTCTCCTTCGTCGTCAAGCAGCGCGGCATGTTCTCCTATACGGGGCTGTCCGCCGAACAGGTGGCACGCTTGCAAAGCGAATTCGGCATTTATGCCGTCAGCACTGGCCGTATCTGTCTTGCTGCGCTCAACAGCAAAAATATCGGCTACGTCGCCGATGCAATTGCGGCTGTCCTCTAACAATCCGCGCTGAAAGCAAAAACGCCGGGAGCACCCCGGCGTTTTTTTATCCTCTAAAGTCGCGTCGGATCAACGACCGACCGCTTTCACCGTCGGAGAACTCAACGGCCCGCTGATCGTTACCGGCACCTGCGTCTTACTGACTGAACCACGCATCATCAATGCCATCCGGCCGCTCACATTTCGATCCTTGCTGATTTGCAAATATCCGGCCGACTGCATCAAGCCGGAATTCATCACCAAGCCCGAGAAAACCCAATTGCCGGAGGCAAATTTCAGCCTCCCGGAAAGATCCTCGAAAACCGTCGCCCCCCCTTGGACGGGCGCCCCTGAAACACGACGCACGGCCTCGGGAAGATCAATACCGCGAATGCTGCCGCGCCGGACGACGAAGTCGCCCTCAGCGCCGAGACTGGACAAAACCTTCTCCCAAGTATCGAAAGCTGACGAGTAACGCAGGATCCCTGTGACATCTCCCGAAAATTGCTGGCCGACATCTAAAACTTCTCCCAGCTTTGTGGAATTGATCCGCTCGAAACGGATATCACCGGAGACGGTCGGATGCGCACCAGTCTTGATTACCGATTTCCCCTGAATCAAGCCATCAAAAACGCGCAAATCCATGCTCTCGACTGCCAGCACTTCGTTGATCAAGCGCGCTTTGAGCGCAATGGAATCGAAAACAAGCGCTGCCTTGGGAGACGGACGCCAGCCGTAAGCTTCAACGGCGACATTTAAGCCTTGCGCCAACGGCTTCATTTCAAGCTTCAGACTCCGATCATCGGTGTTAAGAGAAAGAAGCTCGAACAGACCGTCGGCGGTCAGGGTGACCTCGCCTTCGAGTCCACCGAGCACGAATCCGGCCAAGGAAACACCGGCTTTCTCGAAACGAAAATGCCTTATGCCTGCTTTTGCCGACGGACTGACTGCCATTTCGAATACTTTCGGCAAACCGGCGATGAATTCAAGCGGAAGAACGACGCTGCTGGCGACAGCATCCGAAAACATCATCTTCGGGGCCATGACTGAACCCAACTCCGGAAGCAAACGGATTTCGGGGATACGAACCGCTTTGTCGCCACGGCCAATCTGCACATCACCGAGTTGCAAGCCGGGATGGGGATAAAAATTCACGCGCATGGTTCCGACTTTTACTGGCTGGCCGACTATCTCTGAGAAAGCGTTTTCGACTTTCGGCAGATACGTCGCGAAAGGAAAGAACATTGCCCCCAGAAAAATGATGGCGACGATTCCTGCGAAACCACCAAACGCCAACGCGACCCAATTCTGTGGCGACCGTGGGCCGCGCCGGATGGCCTTGATATCGATTTCGTCATCCGGAATTTCCTTGCCGCGCGGCTTTTCGGATGCTTTCCGAGCACCTTGGACTTTGGAAGGCAAAGATGCTCCACCACGCGCCTCGATAGAAGAGTTCCCCACAGGACTCAAAGGCGCCAACGAAATGTGCATCTCGGACGGATCGCGAGCCGGCCCCGGAAAATCGGAATGCACGAAAACGCGGTCATCGATCATCTCGGGCTGAAAAACGGGCGGTTGTTCGGCAATCTCAGCAATCTTCGATGCCGGTCTGCCCATGGCAGCCGTACGAATTTCTTCGGCCACTTGGCGACTTTCTTCCCATATGGAGTCCTGCCCCACTCGCAACTCGATCAGTCCGTTATTTTCGAGTTCGGCCAGTGCACTTTCAGTCAACTTGGGATTGTTTGTTTTCTGGCACAAATCGGCAACCGTCGACTGCCCATCCACGAGAATGAGGACCATGCGTACGTTTCGCTGCATGAGCCGTGTCCTCTTTTGCACCGACTCTTCACCGGAGGCGGTCTTGGCATAGATCAGATCGGAATCCATTTAACCTCTTTTTCGACCTCTTCTTGTTGACGAAATACCTTCAAGTGTCTAGAATGCGCGCTTCGTTGTTCCCCGATAGCTCAGTCGGTAGAGCGCCGGACTGTTAATCCGTAGGTCCCTGGTTCGAGCCCAGGTCGGGGAGCCAGCAACACCAAAGCCTCGCAGCAATGCGGGGCTTTTTTACGCCCTTCAAAAACACCAGAATATTAGACACTGCCTAATATTTCTTTACGACCACGACTCCTCCGTATCATATCTCAGACGTGTAGGAGCCCGTCAAATCTCCTACGCTGAATAACCCCGGCTCAGTTTTGAGCCCCCCTTCCAATTCGCAACAACTTATTTTTATTCATATCCAATCAATGCATGAATACATGCATTGATGAATAATTGCAAACGGCGTATTCTTTTGTCCTAAATTTTTATTCTGTGTATTAATAGCCCCCCGTGTTACTTGGCCGGGGGAGAAACGAAGAGTGTCAAAGAATGGCTGCTCCGAATTCAAAAACCCGTGTTTCACGATATTTCAAGCTAGGGCGTGATCAAACGACTTTGGATTTTGTTGATGTGCCAATAGGCAATGACACTCCAGTGTTTCTCGACCCGAGTCGCTTGCGTAGTATGGAAAGCAGTTGGGCGTCCGAATGCAATTCACTTTTGCAGCATTTCTTTGAAACCTTGTTACGGCATTTGCAGGCCAATGAAAGATCTGAAGGTCTAGCAATGTTGGAAGCATTGGTAGAGAGAAACGAATTCCATCTAGGATTTTCCACTGGGTTATCAGATGGCCGAGCCTTTGGCAGTGGCTATGCCGAGAAGGTTTGGGATGCTTTAGAAGGAAGCAAGGCAAGCAAATCAGGGCTACTTAAAGATATTGAGGATACCTGCCTGTTCATTGACGGAATTGGTCCAGACCGGATATCTGATGCTGTTTGCAATATTATTCGCGGCCCCCTTATTCGATATACACAAGATATATGCCGCTACTACGACATACCTTTGACCGAAAAAGTAGATTCAGGACCAATATGGAACCCACTATTAGAGACTTGGGAAGACGAACTTGTGCCGCTTCCAACCACGCAGTTTGGAAAACTGGTGCTAATTCCCAAGGTGGCAGTTCGCCATCAGTTCGTCTATAACTCTACCGCGTATTTTGTACATCACCTCCTTCCTGCCATGCAGGCGACTGAAAAGCGATTCAATACTGCTTTAGTTCAAACACTAAAGGATGGTAGGACACGCGTAACTAAGAAGAGCCTCAAAGAAAAGTATGGCGCTAGCAAATTGACCATCGTTGAGCAGACACTAAAACATCCTGATGCGCTGAAGCAGTATCGAGAAAATACAAGTCGAACGTCACAACCGATCACCCACCTACAGCTTGCAGAATTGGAAAACATCCCGATTCCACAATTTGGTGCATTACTTAAGGACGTCACTTCGATCAAACCCGGCAAGGACGAAGCCGCAGCGTATGAGAATGCGATTGAAAAACTTTTAAGTGCGCTTTTCTTTCCGTCGCTTTCTTCGCCGACAAAGCAACATCAAATCCATGATGGACGAAAGAGAATTGATATTACATATGTAAACAATCCTGTTAACGGCTTCTTCAGGTGGCTGCTGATGAGCTACCCGAGCTCTCATATATTTGTCGAATGCAAAAACTATGGGAGAGAAATCGGAAATCCAGAAATCGATCAATTGGCCGGGCGTTTCGCGCCAAGTCGCGGCCAAGTTGGGTTACTTGTCTGCCGATCCGTCGCTGACAAAAAAAAGCTCTCTGCTAGCTGCGCAGACACTGCTCGCGATGGGAGGGGGTTCATTATCGTTCTCACTGACGACGACCTAGAGGTAATTGTGAAGGAATACCTAGCAACTGATTGTGGGTCTAATTACCCTCTTTTGATGGAGAAATTTCGTCAATTGATTATGTAGCTCAGCTTTAAATCCATCCGAAAAGATAGAGGAAACCGGTGGCGGACTGATTTCCCCAGAACGCTGCAAAACCCTGAAGCCAACCCATAAAAAAGCCCGGCGATCAAAACAGTGCTGGGCTGCCTATTTTTTGCGCGGATCAGGCCAGACTGATCTCCAGACGACGACCGAGCGCATGCAATGCTTTGTTCAATGTGTCGATTTTGGTCGGGTGAGACAAATTCACAATGCGCTGCACTTCCTGCGGTCGGGTGCCGAGCCTGCGCGCCAGTTCGGCATTATTGACGTGCGCATCAAGCATGGCGTTGAGCAGCAACACCTTTGCGGCGACGCTCAGCGGCAACTCGACCATAACCTCACCCTGGCGCGCCTTGGACGGCGCGGGAACCTGGCGTTGATCGTCAAAATAAAACTCCATGGACGAGGTCAGCACATCGACAGCCACCTCCATAGCTTCGGCCTCGGTTTCGGCTTGGGTGATCGCTTCCGGGATATCCCGGAAGGTCACGACAAACCCGCCTTCTTCGGCGGCTTCAAAACGTGCTGGATACCTCATAAAAACCCTTTCTCTCTTTCTAAATATCTCGTCATCAGCTATCGCTCTGGTTCGGGGCTCGCGGACGGGAAGCCCCTGTCGGGGCCTCCGATCATTTAGTCCTAGTTGCTTCTTTATCCCTTCGACCAACCCGTTTTCAGTTTTATCGCTGGTTGTCTTGGGTGCTAGCTCTGTTTCCCGTTCAGGTAGACCTTCAAGTGTTTGCTGCCTTGCTTGAAGGTGATCTCTAATCGGCTAGCCACCGTTTGCACTCGCTTTGCTTCACCGCCCCCTCTTATCTCGTTCAATACGAGCAAATTATAAACAAATTTGTTTATTAGAAATATATCGAGCAATTTGAGTGTTTTGTCTCGTGGCGATTTCTTTGGCAAGGGATGAGAATTCGCCCAAAGGAGATCGAGAGTTGCGATTTTTTCTGGTGTTGGTCATAGCACTGACGCCGATGCTTGCCGCACAAAACCATGTGCCGCTGGTCGGTGCACTTGCGCGCGAAATCACGGCGCAGGCGCGCCAATTCGGCGTTTACCGATGATGCGGTTATTTTTGTGCCAGTCGGCGTGCCATCGCGATCAGGAGTTCGCTGTCTTCCAGGCTCAGCCGTAGTGCCTGAATCGCGGCGGCAGCCTGTTCGGCGGGAGAATGTGGCGACCATGACTCGCCAATCTGCAGCGGCGTGCGCTGCCCGGTCAACACGAACATCGTGTCACCGCCAAGTTCGCAGAATTTTGCGAGAAATTCAGCATCGGGCGCGACCTTGCCTTTTTCCCTTTCCCAATACGTCCGGGAAGGGATTTCAAGAGCGTCAGCGAATTTATCCTGCGATTTGAAGCCAAGGCTAAGCCGTTCTTCTTTCAGCCTTTCTCCAACCTGCAATAAAAAATCTGGCGACATTCTTTCTGCGAGACCTTATTGGCATACTTCCCGCGAAGCGGGAAAACACCATAAACAAAACGCGCTCACGATCCATCTAGACAAATAAAAACTGTCTAATTCGCGCAGAAAAGACACATAAAATCAATGCCACAGCCTGTATAAAAAGTCGCGAAATATTAGACAGCGAGATTCAAAGAACCTAGCAAACGCAAGGCTTAGAAGGCGGTTTATTCGCCGGACTGTTAATCCGTAGGTCCCTGGTTCGAGCCCAGGTCGGGGAGCCAGAAATACAAAGGCCTCGCAGCAATGCGAGGCCTTTTTGTTTCCGTCAAGACCTACAAATTCTAGTCAATATTTAGACCGCGCCTCGCTTCTTGTCCGCATCATAACGTACGACAAAAAATTGCGGAATAGAAATGCCTTATCAGGCAAGGCTTCATCATCAAGCCTCCGCCTTCTGGTTTCCTACCTTATTCCGATTTGCCCGGCTGCGTGACGAAGCCGATGCGGGTGAGGCCGGCGCGGCGGGCGGCGCTCATCGTTTCGGCAACGGCTTCGTAGCGGGTCGCCCGGTCGGCTTTCAAGTGCAGTTCGACTTTCTGGTCCTGGACAACGGCGGTCCGGAAGTGCGATTCGAGCGCGCTTGACTCGACCGTTTCCGAACCTATGAAAACACGTCCGTCGGCCGTGATCGATACCTGCAGCGTCATCGGTTTCTCCGGCGTCGGCGTGCTCGCTGCCCGCGGCAGATCGACCGGCACCGAGTGCGTCATCAGCGGTGCCGTGATGATGAAGATGATCAGCAGCACCAGCATCACGTCGACGAGCGGCGTCATGTTGATCTCCGCCGTCGGCATACTGTTACGCTCCGGATTGAATTGCCCCATCGCCATTTATTTGCTCTCCGTCGCGACACGCAGGTGCATCGGATGTACCTGTGCCGTGCTCGCCGCCATCGGCTTGCCGATCGTGAAGAAGGCGTGCAGGTCGTGCGCGAATGCGTCCAGATCGGCGAGCGCCATGCGGTTGACCCGGGTGAAGGCGTTGTAGGCAAACACCGCCGGCAACGCCACGGCCAGACCTGCCGCTGTCATGATCAGCGCTTCGCCGACCGGACCCGCGACCTTCTCCAGCGCCGCCTGACCGGAGATGCCAATGGCCACCAGCGCGTGATAAATCCCCCACACCGTCCCGAAAAGGCCGACGAAAGGCGCCGTCGCCCCGGTCGTCGCCAAAAACGTGAGCCCGCTTTCCATGTCCGCCTGCGTCACCGACAACTGCTGACGCAAGGTGCGTTCGAGTTGCTCCGACGGATCGAACTGGCAGACCAGCTTGTCGCTGGCGATCACGCAGTCCCGGTTACAGGCGATTGCCGCTTCTGCGAGTTGCGCGTAGGGGTTGCCATCCCCCGATGTACGCAGCGTTTCCAGCCCCCGGTCAACACTGTTCGCCCCCCAGAATCCGGATACCCCGCGTGCCGAGCGTTTCAGGCTCCACCAATCCCAGGTCTTGGCCAGAATCAGGTACCAGCTGGTGATCGACATGATCGCGAGGATCACGGCGACCGTATGCGAGACCGTGTCGCCCGCCGCCCAGAGGTGGGCAAAACCAAAGGTGTTTTCATGAGCGACTTGCCCAATCGCCTGCGTCGTCTGTTCCATGATCTACTGCTCCAATTTGAAAATGATCGGTACGAGTACCCGGCTTTGCACCGGGACGTCACCCCGCTTGGCCGGTATGAATTTCCAGGTACGCACGGTGCGCTTTGCCGATTCATCGAGCCGGTAGCTGCTAGAGGTCTCCTTGACCTCGACCGACTCGGCCGTCCCCTGCGGACTGACCAGCACGCGTAGCAAAACCTTGCCTTCTTCGCCCATGCGTCGTGAAACTGGCGGGTACGGCGGTGCCGGATTACGCAGGTAGGCGGCGTCGAATCGGGCCTCCGTGACGACGGGAGCGGTCGCAGCCGGCGCATGAGGCGCAGGCGGAACATTTTCAGGCGGCGCCATCGGCGCCGATTCCGTCACCACTTCGCTGCGCGTCGCTTCCAGCTTGACCGGCGTCGACCGCTTCACCACCGGCTGCGGCTTGACCAGCGGCAACGGCCTTGGCGCGCTCACCTTCGGCGCTTCCGGCGTAATGAAATCCACGAACAGCGGCGATTCCTGGATCAGCGGCGCCACCGTCTTCGCCATCATGATCAGCGCCGCCACCCCGATATGCACGCCGACCACAAGCAGCAGCATGCCGCTACGACGCGTCCGGCCATGACGCGAAAAACCGGGAGACGAATACGCATGACGCATGTTCATTCAGCCCTCCGAAATATGCGGACGGGGAAACTCTGCCATCACAACTTGCCTTCGAGCGTCATGAGGAAAGCGCGCGGTTGGCCATCCGTCGTACCCAGCTGCCATTCCTGGCCACCGGACCAGGCGCGCTGGGTTTTCTTCAAATCCTCACCAAGGATGTTCTGGAAGGTGAAACGCAAATTGGTCGTGCGGTCGAGCTTGCGCACCCAGTAGGCGTCGAGCACCGTCTGCCCTTCGGTCTTCGCCCATTGCTCACCAGACACATCGGTGCGCGTGTCACCGGTACGCTGCACCAGGAAACCGGCGCTTGACGACAACGACGGCAGCGCCTGGTCGTAGCCTAGGCTGAAGATATAGCGCGGCAAGTCGCGCGCATCGCGTGTAATGCCGAGACGATCGTCGTCGACGCGGGCGAACGGCAAGCTCAAGTGCGTGCGTGCGGAACCGCCCTTGGGAAGAAAAGCGGCCGTCTTGATCTTGACGTCGAATTCGATGCCCCAGTGCCGCGCATCGCCTTCGTTGTAGGGGCGCTCGACCCACCGTGCGCCTTCCAGCGCCGACCGCCGTTCGACGAAATTTCGCGTCTGCCGGTAATAGGTATTGATACCGGCGACGGCGGCCTTGTTCGGCCAGTAGTGTTCGACGCCTGCTTCGAAATTGACGCTGCGTTCCGGCCGCAGATCGACATTGCCGCGGCGGTCCGGTTCGAGCGGCGAATTGGCGCTGGTCGAGCGAACCGGCGCGGCGCTGATCTCGTCGAGCTTGGGCGCCTTGAGTCCAGAACCAATCGAGGAGCGCAACAGCCAGCCGTCGGTGACCTCCCAGCGCGCCGCCAGCGACGGCGAGACGGCGCCGTGTGTGCGCGAATTGCCGTCGGACTCCAGCGCGATCGACTCGGCGCGCAGACCGCCGGTCAGCGTCACTGAATCCGCCAGCGCCCATTCGTCCTGCAACCACAGCGTCCGTTGCCGTTCCTCGGCCTTGTATCTGCCGTGATCGACGAAGGTGCCGCCGTAGTCCTGTTTCTCGTCGCGTTCGAGCGAGACGTATTCAAGGCTGGTACTGATCGCGTGCCGGCCAATACCGCGGTCGAGGCGTACCGCCGCGTTGATTTCGTTTTCATCGCGGCGGACGGATTCGGTCGCCCGGCCGGCGCTGCCGTTGCGCACGGTATCGGTATCGCGCTGGCCGTCCATCAGCGTCAGGCGGCCGGAAAGTTTGTTTCCGGCGGCGAAAGTCTCGCCTTCAAGACGCAGGCGGTTGATGGCAAGATGCACGTCTTCCTGGTCGCGGCGCGTCAGCACCGTCGACAGCCCGGTGCCGGCCACCGGATCGGCGTATTGCGAACGCGTGATGTCGGTGTCGCGGTCGCCGCGAGCGCGGTAAATCGTCGGCCAGACGCTGAAACTGCTCTTCCCTTCCTTCCAGTTGAGCTTGGGCGAAAAATAGACGCCCGGAAATTTTCCCCGGCTTTTCTCCGTCTCGTTCTGCCAGAGCGTGCGCGTGCCGCCGGTGTATTCCTGGCGAACGATTGTTTTATCGACCGGATTGCGGTGATCGCTGATCGAAAGCGGCACGGTCCACGACCAGGCGCCGGCTTTGCCTTCCTGAGTCAGGGAAAGACTCGGCACCCATTCGCCGGCTTTAAAACCGGCGCCGAGTTTGTACTTCAGTCCGGCGTCGCGCTGCGTCGATTTGCCGGTCACGAGATTGACCGACACCGGCGCCGCGTTGCCGAATTCAGCGCTCGCTCCCTTCAGGATTTCGACGCGTTCAAGCTCCCCCGCTGGCATGCGGGAAATGATCAGCATGGCGTGACGCGAGTTGCCGGCCGGACGCTCGCCGTCGATCAGCAACTGAACCGAATCACGCACCATGCCGCGCGCGCGCAGGCTGACGCTGCCGTCGCTGCCCGACACGCCGCCATCGATGCCAGGCAATTTGCCGAGCACCTCGCCGACGGTCAGCGCGCCGGTCGCTTCGATGGCCTGACGGTCGAGAACGACCTTCTGCGTGACATTGGCGTGCTGCTCTTCGAGATCGGTGGATTTCGCTTTGACGACGACTGCTGAGAGCGCCTTTTCCTCGGCGGCGGCAAGCGGCGCAACGCACAGCGAAAGAAGCAGGCAGCAAACGGATTGTTTTTTCATTCGGGTGTCTTTCATGGTTCAGATACGCCGGGTTCTGCGGCGGCGGGCGTTGATCGCGAATCCCAGCGCGACCAGCACGGCGAAGCCGGCCAGCGCCCAGTTGCGCTGCTCTGGTGTCATGCCGGCGAGCGTTTTGTTTTGCTCCTTCACTTCGAACCCCTCGACTTGTGCGTTCGGGTTCGACTTTGCCGGCGTCTTTACGGGTTGTTGCGGCGATTTCGCAGGAGACGGCGTTGGATTCGCCTCGGGCATCGCTTCGGCCGGCGGCACTGCCTGCGGTTCGGCCTTCGCGGCGCTTGCGGCAGCGACCGTCGTCACCGCCTGTTTGCCGAGATTCGGCGCCGGCATGGCCTTCGCTTCCGCCATCGCCTGGCGATCCTCGGCCTTCGCCAGCTCGGTCACTTCTGAACTGCTGCAGGTCGTCTCGTCACAGGAGACACCGGCCTCGGCGATCACCTCGCGGTTGACGCGCTCGAGATCAGCCTTGACCTCGGGATCGGCTTTCCAGTAGCCCTTGTTGATGGCGACCAGCATCTTGTCCACGACGGCCTGATAGGCCAGCATGTTCTGCGCGTCGCGGAACATCTGCCTGACGCCGAGGTTGTTGCGATCCTTGACGTAGGTCTCGTACATCTCGTTCCACTTGGCGCCGTCGACGGCTTCCGGCACGGTAACCTGCCAACCCCACAGGTTATCGGCCACGGTCTTGACGAAGCGCGCACCGGCGTAACCTTCCTTCATCATCCCCTTGACCCACTCGGGATTGGTGTAACGCGTCCGCATTTCGCGGCCCATGTACTTGTCGAGCGTCTCGTGGCGGCTTTTCTTGGGATCGGCGAGATTCAGGATGTAGGTCTCGGGTGTCTTGCCGTCAACCTGGCGCACCGCCATCGCCGAAGCGCCGAGATATTGAAAGACATCGTCGTTGTCGAGCGTCGCCACCAGATTGCTGGCGCGCGAAATGATCGTCGCCTTGGCCCCCTTCAACGCCATCTTGAAAATATCGACGGCGAGATCCTTCTTGCCGCCAGGACGCTCCCCCCAATAGCCCTGGCCGAACAGATGACCGACCCGGTTGAAATACACGTCGGCGACTTCGCTTTCATTCTTCCAGGTGTTGCTGGCCTGAATCACGCTATCGACCCCTGTGCCGTAAGCACCCGGCGGCTCGGTAAAAATCCGCACCGACGCCATGCGCGCCGCATCTTCCGGCTGGACGCCGCGCGCTTCGAGCGCCTGCCGGACCTTCTGCACGTTGGTGCGGATCGGGTTATCGGCTTCGTCCAGGTTTTTCACCTTGTCGACCGCCTCGTCCAGCAACAGCATCAGGTTCGGCAAGGTATCCCGATAGAGACCGGAAGGTGTCACGGTGACATCGACGCGTGGGCGACCGAGTTCCTGGCGCGGAATCACCTCGACGCCGGCGATGCGGCCGCGCTCGTTCCATACCGGCCGCACCCCCATCAGGGCAAGGATTTCCGCCTCGGTGACGCCTTCGTGGATCATCGACTCGAAGCTCCACAGGGTGAACACGACGCGATCCGGATACTCGCCGTGGCGTGCGCGGTAGTCGGCGATGAATTTGTCGGCAAGTTCCTGCCCTTGCTTCCAGATTCCCGGCGGCGGCATGCGGGTCGGGTCGAATCCGTAGAGGTTACGTCCCGTCGGCAAGGACTCCGGATTGCGGATCGGGTCGTTGCCCGGCCCGGCGACGATATGGCGCCCGGCCAGACCATTGACCAGCGCGTCGAGTTCGTTGGCCGCGCTGTGCACGATGAGTGATGAAATCTCCTGCTTGCGCCGCGTCTTGTGCGCCGCCGACAGTCCCTTTTCCATCTCGAGCATTGCCTCGGCAGTCGTCAGACGCAGACGCTCTTCGGGCGCCACGCCGAAGGTATGCAGCCCGTACGGTGTGCTGTGCTCGCGGATTTCCTTCAGATAGTGTTCGAGCTTTTCGATCTCCTCGTCGGTTTTCAGTTCGCTCAGGTCGAGATCCTTGAGCACGCCGAGCTTTTTGGCCTGGGTATTGATATCGGCGAGTACGCCCGCCTTGGCCGAGTCGCTTTTCTGCGTCGCGACAACGTAATCGTCGATCAGGCCGGCGAGCAGCTTGAGTTCCTTGTTGAGTGACGCCTTGTCGAACGGTGGCGTCATGTAGGAAATCGTCGCTGCCATGCCGCGCCGCTTGGCCTGCAGGCCCTCGCCGACGTCGTCGACGATGTACGGGTAAAGCTGCGGCACATCGGAGACCAGGACTTCGCCGGGATCGGCTTCGGTAAAGCCGATCTCTTTGCCGTTGAGCCATTCGTGCGTCGCATGCGTGCCGACGTGAATCATCGCGTTGGCCTTGAAGCCTTTCTGCAGCCAGGCGTAGAACGCCACGTACTGGTGGTGCGGCGGCAAAGCCATATCGTGGTACATCTTCTGGATATCACCTTCCCATCCGCGCGCCGGTTGCGGCGCGAAAACGACATTACCGAAGCGCTGCGCAGGAAAGACGAAATACGGTTTGCCCTTGCCGTCCTTCCAGACCATCACCGTCGACTTTTCTGGCTCGCCCCAAGCCTTGACCATTTCATGGCGCAATTTCTGCGGCAGCCGGTCGAACCATTGCCGATATTCGGCGACCGGATAAAGCATGGCGTTGCCGCCGCGCACGAGCTTTTCGAGCGCGCCCGGCGAGAAGGCGCCGATATTGACGCCGTGTTCGTGGAGTCGATCGAAGAGCCCCTGCTCCGTCTCCGGTCGTCCGCTCGTCGTGTACCCCTCCTTTTCGAGGCGGGTCAACATTTGCCACAGCGATTTCGGCAGGACGTTGAGATAGGCCGCGCCGATGTTTTCCTTGCCGGGGGGATAGTTGTAATAGATCACCGCTACCCGCTTGTTGGCGTTCAACTCATAGCGCAGGTGGACCCAACGCTTGACCCGGCCGGCCAAGCGCTCGACGCGCTCGGGGACCGGCGTTTCCTCGAAGTAGTCGAGCCCGGTCTCCGAATCGTGCTTACGCTCCTTCGTGGCGACGACGGTGGGTGCGATGGCCCCGGCGAATTCTGCGGCCGATATCATCCACGAGCGCTCCATCAAGGACAGGCCGAGCGGTGATTCCTCCCACGCCTTGCGGTTCTGGCTCGACAGCGAAATCGCGTTGATCGCCGGCACGTCGAGCCGTTTCATGACCGGAATCGTTCTTTCCGGCGTGTTGCCGAGTTTCAGCGACAGGCCGACGATCGCAGCGATGCGCGCTTTGCCGCTGGCGTCGAGGAAATATTTCTCGGCCGGTTTTTCGGATGGAAAGCCGAATGCCGTCACGACGTTGAATCCGCGCGCCTCCAGCGCCGACGTGATCGCGGACAGGAGCAGCGAATTTCCCGACTGCGCCGCCACCCGGTTGGTCAGCACGCCGACCCAGACCCGGCCGGCCATTTCCGGCCGCTCGGCCAGGTAGTCCGCCGCATAATCGGCAAAACTTCCGAAAATCTTGCCGTTACGCGGATTCAAGAGGCCGTCCATCGGGAAAGGACGCGGCTCGGCATAAGCGACCGCGAGGCCGAATTCATCGGCGAGCGCCCGTTTGACCATCGCCACGGTGTTATCGACGCCGCCCCCCGAAGCGTAGGCGCGAAGCACATCGTTATTGACCAGACCCGCCTTTTCTTCGCTCTCGCTGAAAACCGAACCGACGGCATAGGTCTTGACACCGCGTTGCGCCAGGCGTTTGACGACCGGCGCGATGCGTTCGTTGAGGTCGCGGCCCATGTTATGCACCAGCGCGATATCCGACTTTTCCAGTGCCGCCAGATCGGCGTCGCGTATTCCGACCGACGGAAGAATCCGGAAGCGCACGTCCTTTAACGCCGAATCCTGCCGCAATTGCCGGACCGCCGCGACGGCCGCTGGCGTCGCCGAGTCGCCGGGAATCAGCGACACCATGACCGAAGGAAACCCCCGTGGGGTTAGCGGTTTTGCCTCGGCCAACAGGCAGCCGACAGCGAGGACACCCGCCAAAACAGTGCGAAACAGCGTCGCGAAATAGCGCATCATTTTTCTTGTCATTCTTGAACTCCCTGAGTCGCCCTGTTTATTGGGCGACCGGCATAAATCCGTTCTTGCCGTTCCAATCGACGATGAAAACGCCGGTTGTCGGAGAATTGAACGAGAACAGTCGCTCGCCGTTGGCTGAGACGGCGCTCTGCCCTTGCGTGAAATCGAGTTCCGGTTCGATGCCGGTGCGGTTATTCACGACCAGCGGCAAACCGGTTTCCTGCGAGCGTTTTTCCCAGGTGTCCCTCGGCCCCAGCTCGCCAGCCGGCGGCCAGTTGGCCGGCGAAAGCAGGATGCTCGCGCCCTGCAGCCGGTAACCCGCGGCGAATTCGGGCTTGTACGCGTCGGCGCAGATCAGCACGCCGACCGGGACGCCGTCGACAACGAAAGGCGCATGCTCCGTTCCGGGCGCAGACCAGGATTCCGCCCGGCCATGAACGAGCCGTTTGCGATAACTGCCGAGAATGGCGCCGCTACGGTCGATGACAGCGACGCTGTTGTGCAGCTTGCCGGTTTTGGCGTCGCGCTCGGCGAAGCCGACGAAGAGTGCAACCCGATTGTCGCGGGCAATGGCTGCCAGGCTGTGCATCCAGGCATCCGGGAACGGCGCAATCCAGTTCGTGCCGACCCGCTTGACGAAGTTGTAGCCGGTCTCGGCGAGTTCGGGCGTCACCACCCAGTCGGCGCCGCGCCCGACCGCTTCCCGGATTCCCGCCTCGATCGCCGTGCGGTTGCCGGCGATGTCGCCGGGAAGCGAAGCCAGATGCAGCAGGGCGATGCGAATCGCATCTTTATATTTCGGTTTGGCGACGGCCTGCTTGTCTTCAGCGAAGCGCTTCGCGCCCGGCAGGAAGAAGCCGTTCTGCTTGCCGAGCGCCTCGACGACGGCCGCATAAGTGGCCTTGCCGATCAGCTCACCGATGCGGCTGTGCCCACCGGCAGAACTCGCACGCGGACCGGTCGTCCCGGAAACGACGATGACGCTATCCGTCCCTGTACCGGTAGCCTGCGCTTCCGGCGTGTAGGTGCTCGGCACCTTCAAATCCTCAAGCGCCGCGGTCTTGCCCTCGGTCACGGTAACGATGGCGCGCGCCATGGCACCGTCGGTCAGCCGGGCGTTGGTCAGCAGCATGATGTTGATCGTGCCGTGCGGCGGCGTTTTCTTCTCGCCTTCGATGTACGTACCGATATCGACGCCGGTCCGCTGCGCATTCGATCGGGCGCCGGCCGTCGCCAGCACCGTGACCGTCAACGGCCCGTACTCACGGGTAACGACAGCGAGGTTATCCATGTCCGCCGCCGTTGCCATGGCATTGATTTCGCGGCGCTTCAAATGCAACTGCCGGGCCGTCTGCGCCTGGATGTAATTGGTGTAGGCCCGTCCGCCCCGGCCATCCTGATTCCTGAAAATCGTGCTCATTTTTTTCCAGAGTTCGGGATGCGCCGAATGATTAATCACGGCTTTCGCTTCAACCAATCCATCGTAAGTACCCAGCGTCCGCCGCTTTTGAGGAAAGCTCACGACAAGGGTTTTTTCCCACAGCCCTTCGCGCTCGGCGCGAACGACCTGCGCCTGTGCCTGGATGTTGGACGGGATTGCGATTTCGCCGACAGGTTTGCGGGAAACTGCGGAATCGGCTAAGGCTGTCGTGGTCAAGCCGATCATCAGGCCGGCCGAAGCCATCCTCGCCGTCCTCTGAATTGCAGCCCGAACATTACGGAATTGACGCCGGATCGACGTCACGTTTCTCAGCTTTTCGAACAAGACCTCCATGATGGCCACCATCAGAAGGTGTATTCGAGACCGGCCTGGAAGTTCCGGCCCGGCTGCGGATACCATTTGGCCGGATCGGAATCGTACATCCGATCGGTGTAGTGCTTATCGAACAGGTTATTGACCTTGGCAAAGACTTTCACGCCCTTGTACGGTTCGTAGTTCGCCGCCAGATCGGCTACAAAGAACGAATCTTTCTTGGCCGGGTAAGTATCCTTAGCCCTGTATTTCCGCCCCACGTTGCCACGTACTGACAGATCAGCCGACAGTCGTTCCTTGGCATAGCCCAGACCGAGATTCCAGGTATCGCGCGGAATTTGGCCGTCACGGTTGGTGTGCTGTCCCGCCTGTGCCTTGATATGCGTATAGGTGTAGCCGACCGTCGCCGTGTAATACTTCATGAACGTTTTGGCCAGCGAGGCGCTCGCGCCGCGGGCTTCCTCTTCGCCAATATTATTGTATTGGCAAGGCTGAGCCATCAAACTGCAGCCGGAACCGGTGGCGTTAATCACATTCTCGGACGAACGTTTATAGACGTTAACCGTGCCATTCATCGTCGAGTCGAACTGATGCTTGATTCCGGCCTCGACGGTATGCCCATCTTCGGGCTTCAGGTTCAAGTTGCCATACGAACCGTACAGTTGCGTGAAAATCGGCGCGATAAAATATTCCTTGTATGACAAATAATAGTTCGTGCGCTGATTGGCGATGTAGTTGAGTGTCAGGCTCGGCGACGTGTGACCACCGTAAATCGAGTGGTCATCGTAGCGAACGCCCGGAGTCAACGTCCAGTTGGGCGCGAAAGTCCAGGCATCCTGAACAAAGAAGGCCATCGAGGACATCTTTTTGCCCGATGGGGCACTGCCATAGCTATAGTAGTCCTTCATTTTGTCCTTGTAGTAATCAACGCCGCCGATGACCACATGATCTGTGCCCTTGTAGGTCAATTGATCGCTGGCACCAACCGTTTCAATATCCATGAACCAGCGGCCAGACCAGTTCGTATAGTTATCCTTGAGCTTGTTGCTATTCTTGAAAACCGACAACTGGTTGGTCACTCGGTCGGAAACCTTCTGGACATAGGTGAGTGCGATGCGACTGTTGTCCTTCTTGCCGTATCTTTCCTGTATGAGGTTGGTAGCACTTGCCGGGCGCATGTAATCGGATTTGTACTGGCTGTAATCCAGCTCAATCGAGGAGACGCCATCGTCGAATTTTTTCCCGAGCTTGATGCCGAGCGCCGTGTCGTCGAGGTCTTCCGGTATCGTTTTGCCGGAACCATCCTCGTAGTCGTCCGAAGCGCGCTTCTGCCCCGTAACCCCCCAGTAGAAGCCGTTCTTGCTACCAAAATGACGCAGGTTGTACTGGGAAAGGCCGTAGCTGCCGCCGGTGTAGCCAACAGTTGTACTAACCTGCCCCTCGGATGCCCGCCGCGTGATGATGTTGATGACGCCGCCCACGGCATCACTGCCATAGAGCGTCGACGCTGCCCCCTTGAGTACCTCGATGCGCTCGATCCGGCTCATGTCGACAAGTTCGCTGGCCGAGAATTTGTTGAATGAACTGCCGTTGGTATTCACACGCATGCCGTCGACCAGCACCACGATCTTGTCGGTGCCGTTGATATACAACTTGTTTGAGGTGTAGTTCCCGCCGTTCGAGCCGTAGTTCTGAATAACTACGCCAGGAACGTCCTTGAGCGCCTCGCCAAGGTCGTGATAATGCTTTTCTTCCAGCTTCTCGCGGGTGATAACACTGATGTCGGAGGGTGCCTCGAATTCCTCGATCGGCGTACGAGTCGCCGTGACGATCATGGCGCTCATCTTCGATTCCTGCGCCGATACTGGCATCGCCCCGCTGAAGGCGGTAACACCGAACGCCATGGCCAGGGCTTTAACGATTTTTTTCTGTTGCGCTTTCATCCTGAAGTACTCCCAATACAAATCTTTTTTGTGCCGCGTCTCGGTTCGAACCACGGCAGCGAATTTCAATTCATTCGACCGGCGGACGATCTATTCCACAGGCACATAGACGACCCGCCCATCCGGCAACTTGTACGCCGTGCCGAGTCGCTCACCGCGCCCGGAAAGCTTCTGGTCGGTAACTTTCGAAACCTTGATCTCCTTGCCTTTCTTGCTGATGATCTCCATCTCGCCGTTGGCGTTCTTCTTGACCATCGTGACCTCGGACGTCGGGTCGAGCAGGTCCATCATGTTGTAGGCCATGAACAGGGCGATCATCATCGAGACGATGAAAACGATGCTGGCGTCGAAGAGGTTGGCAACCCCGGCGATCGGGTCTTCGAGCGCCTGACCTTCGAGCGAAAAGGCTCTACGCCGCTGCAGCAATCGCATCGTCGGCCTCTTCCTGAAGATGGTGGATCGATGGGTTCCCGGACTCGATACCAGCGATCGCGAGTTCGGCGGCGTGCGCCATTTCGCGCACGTCTTCACGCGCCCAGCGCTCCCGCGACATGGCGATCAGGTAGGCGAGCACGCCGGAGCCGAGGCCGGCCACCGTCGCCGTGAAAGCGGTCACCATGCTGCCGGCCATCTTCGGGATATTGCCTTCGGCCAGTGCCGCCAGGGAAATGCCCATCGGGATCAGCGTGCCCATCAGGCCGAGCGCCGGACCGACTTTGATTACGAAGCGGATCCGGTCGAGGCGCCGCGAAAGACCCAGTTCGTGCGCTTGCAGCAGGCGTTCGATTTCAATCGGCAGGTGGCGTGCCGATTTCACCCGACGTTGGGTTTCATCAAGCGCGTCGCGGAACTCGGCCTGCTCCGGACGGATGCCCTTGCGGCGCTGGAAAGCGTCGAAAAAGCTCATTCCCAACTGCAAGGGGGTATAGATGACGAGGAGCGCGCAGCCGCCGATCACCGGCAGATAGAGCGCCGTCGAGACCTCGTACAAGAGTTGTTCGATGAGGTGAATGAAATCCAAGTTGTTCTCCCATATAAGTCCTTCTGCATGGGAGACGGCGCGCACGACCATAGACGATGGCCCGGCACTAGCCGCCTTCCGCACCCCACAGAAGGTCAAACAAAATAGCCACCGCGATGCAATCTGCGGCGACACCCACAGCAGGCCGGTCTACGGACTCGCAAGTCGCCTTTCAGGACGGATGTTTCGCCTTCCCAGGAGGTCCGCAGTTGCCGTTCGAGGCACCACGAAACGTTCCCAGTGACTGACTACCCGGATGGACAGTCGTGAAACATCTACACTTGCTTACCGTTGCGGGGGCAGTCGGGGCTTTGCGGTCATTTCGACCGCGCACCCCGTTCCCGTTTAACTTTCATTTCTGAAAGCACCTGTTGTTTCTTTGCTCCCGGTGCCAAAATTGATACCGGAAGCTTCTTACCAGTCCCTACGATCCGACCCTTCGGTTCATCCTAATCGTCGGACGGATCATGAAACTGTTGCTTCGACTGCATTTAAAACTGGACTCAGCGCACTTCCTTGCGCAAAGCCTCGCGACGCATTTTCTCGCGCGTCACCGAGACGCCGAGGTAGTAGCCGATGACACCGGCGCCGAGCGCCGCTTGCAAGGCGAAAAGTAACGAGGCGATCTCGCCACTCGCCGGTTCGATGATCGATTCGAACCACGGTTTGTAATCCGGATTGATCTCACTCACCAGGTTCTTGGCCTTGTCGTCGGCACCGGCGAAGATTTCAGCCACTTCGCCGTTGGCATCCGGCGCCGGCTTCTGCACGTACCAGAGCGGGAAAACGCCCAGGATGATGACGGCCAGAATCAGCATGATGTTCTGTGTGCGCTTCATGCCTGCACCTCCCCGGCCCGCACCAGCTTCATGTCGCGCAGTTCCTGCGGGTTGAAGCGGGCCAGCGCATTGAAAATCAGCACCGTCAGCAGGCCTTCGCTGATCGCCAGCGGAATCTGGGTGAAGGCAAAGACGCCGGCGAACTTGGCGAAGGAGGCCATAAAACCGCCGACCGGGTCCGGGAAGGCCCAGGCCAGTTGTACCGAGGTCGTGACGTAGGTCATCAGGTCGCCAAGACTGGCGGCCAGAAAAACGCTGACGGCAAAGGAAAGCTTGAGCGAACGCGCCAGCCGGAACACACCGTAGGCGACGAAGGGTCCGACGATGGCCATCGAGAAGATGTTGGCACCGAGCGTGGTCAGGCCACCGTGGGCGAGCAGCAAGGCCTGGAAAAGGAGAACGACGAGTCCGATCGGGGCCATGGCGATCGGACCGAAGAGGAGCGCGCCGAGACCGGTGCCGGTGGGGTGTGAGCAACTGCCGGTGACCGAGGGCAGCTTCAGTGCCGAAAGCACAAAGGTGAAGGCGGCGGCAACGCCCAGCAGCATGCGTTGCTCAGGGTTTTCGCGGATGCGCTTCTTGACGACGTAAGTCCCGTAAGCAACGAACGGCGCCGAGGCAATGCCCCACCCGATCGCGTGTTCTACCGGAAGAAAGCCTTCCATGATATGCATGTTTCTCTCCCCAAAAATCGACAAAAAGTGCTGCCAGGGGAGAAACCGCGAAAGGCTGTGCTGGAGTCCGGCGTTCGGGTGAACGAAATCACTTTTCCGCCTGACGGCCGGCCATACCCCCACCCCGGGGAACACCAAACCTGTTCTGGGCCGGTCTTCTGACTCGCCTTCATCCTCTTCCGGCACCTTCCCATGCCGCATCTTTGTTGGATGCGTCGCACAGTGGCATCACGCCGGAATCGTCTGGCTTACAGCAGCGGGGGGCTGTGCCGGAATTTCCAGAATCTGGAGCACCGGCTTCCCGTTTACCCGCTTCCCGATTGAGAAGCAGGTCACCCAAAACGGGGCGAATCTTAATCCCGGTTATTGGCAAATGCAAGCATTGAATTTATTAAATGGACAAACACCAATCTGGGTAAAGCAAAAAAAACCCACGCTTGTCAGCGTGGGACAGGAGATTCCATCGTCGTGATGGATAAGGAGAGTCAACATTGAGGGAGGATCAACAATGCATCCGATAGACCCTAGCGCAATAGAATAAGTTCAAACAAATTGAGAAATAATTCCGGGCGCCCTTCCTCTACGCCTGTTTTCCCCCTTTGATGATTCTTCGCTAGAGGAATACTCCCCCTTACTCGGCGATAACAGCCGTTCCGCAGGCTGTGACCATCAGCATTCCGTTCTTTTCACCGAGCACTTCATAGTCGATATCGATACCGACGACGGCGTTTGCGCCCTGCTCGGCCGCTTGCGCGGCGAGTTCTTCGAGCGCGATCTGGCGTGCTTTACGCAATTCATTTTCGTAGGCGCCGGAACGACCGCCCACGATATCGCGGATGCTGGCAAACATATCCTTGAAAATATTCGCGCCGAGCACAGCGTCGCCGGCCACGATACCGCAATAACGGATGATCTTCCGACCTTCGAGCGTCGGCGTTGTCGTCAGTTGCATGCGTTCTCCTTTCGAATCGGAAACATGTTGAGCTTACAAGAAAGTTTGAAAATATATTACGCGTCAGCAGGATACATTCACGGAATAAGCGAAAACCCTCCCGAAAACTCCGAATCTGATTATCACGGAGACCGAAAGTTCACCGGCCAGGCCCAGAAACGCCATGCGCAGCCTGACGACTGGCCAGTTTCTGCCGATTGCGCTCTCGGATTTCAAGTTTAGGCAATCTCGCCTTCAAGGTCGCTGGACTGCCGCGGGCACCGCTCGCCAGATAATCGGCAAGCAAGGCGTCCTCTACCTGCCGTCTCGGCAGGCCGCGTTCGACGAGATAATCGAATAAGGCATCGGTCAACGATTCGGGCGACAGCCGACAAGTCTTGCCGGTGCGCTTCCAAAGCCAGTCGGAAAACGCAAGAAAGTTATAAAAAGGCGACTCACCTACTCCATTTTCGAGCAACAACGGCATGGCAACCTTAAACCGCCCCGAGTTGGCGATGCGATCCCAGTAACGGGCTAGGCGGATAAATCTCTCGATCGTTTCCCGGTCCAATGAGCTTGTTTCCCGCACCGCATACGGCGGCTCCAGATCGAAGACTAGTCCGTATGCTTCTGAATGCCGGATAACGGGAACACCACGTAAACGCTTGAGCACACCCAACTGGATTTCATGCGGCTTCAGTGCATAGAGCCGGTCAAAACCTTGCGCAAAACTCTCCAGCGTTTCTCCGGGCAAACCAAAAATCAGGTCGGCGTGGATATGAACGTTCGATTGATCGGCCAGCCAGCGCAAATTGGCCTCCGAGCGCGCCATGTCCTGCCGGCGGGAAATAAGCTGCTGCACCGCAGAATTGAAGCTCTGGACACCAACCTCGAACTGAAGGACACCAGGCGGAAATAGGGCAATCGTTTCCCGAAGCCGCTCAGGCAAATGATCCGGAACAACCTCGAAATGGAGGAACAGCTCACTGGATTCGGTTCCCACGGCCAGACGCTCCAGAAAAAACCTCAGGATACGCACAGCGCTCTCTGTCTTCAGGTTGAACGTGCGGTCGACAAATTTAAAATGACGCGCCCCCCGCTCGTACAAATTCCGCATTTCTACCAAGAAACATTCAAGATCGAAACGCCATACCGTCCGGTCGAGAGCGCTCAAGCAGAATTCGCAGTTGAACGGACAACCGCGCGAAGCCTCAACATAGACCAAGCGATGCACCAGATCGGCTTCGGAATATTCGACGTACGGCAGAGCGATCTGATCCAGCGGCGGTTGCTCGCCGACGACCACCTTGGCGACGCTGTTCCGCCCTGCAATCAGCTTGCGGCACAAAGCTGGGAAGCTCACATCTCCCCAGCCGGTGATGACGTGATCGGCCAAAGTAACGATTTCCTGTCCATCAAGCTCGTGACTGACTTCCGGTCCGCCGAGAACGACCCGTATATCCGGACACCGTTCGCGCAGCCGGCGAATCACGGCTTCGGTCTGACGAACATTCCAGAGATAAACGCCAAAGCCAACGATCCGGAGCCCTGCTTCAGCTTGGGCATCGAACGTCGCCAGCAAGTCTTCGACAATCTCTTCGACCGCACGTGCGATCGTGAATTCGCGCAGGGTCGTGAACGGGCGCAATTCGCCCATATTGGCAAGCAGGTAGCGCAAGCCCAGCGACGCGTGAATGAATTTCGCGTTGAGCGTCGCTAACACGATGGCAGGTTGGGGGTAGACTTGAGACTCGGACATTCAGCCATTATCCTGAAAAACCGATCCGGCGCCGCAAACCAGAACGATTCATCATGTTAAAGCTGTTTTTTCCCCTGATCTTCGCCCTGTGGGCAGCAAATGCCATCGCAGCGCCGCTTGCCATAAACACAGTGGAGAAACCCATCGTCACCGCGCCGACCCCGGACAGTCGTCAACTGGAAAAGGAACTGCAGCGGCTGGACTGGAACCAGTTCAGATCGGTTCTTGAAGCGATTCCCAAACTGAAAGCGGATGTCGATGCCTTTGGCCCGTCCGGATGGCAGTTCGTTCAGGCCAATTACCGCTATTACCCCTGGCGAAGGCTGATCGACAAGCTCGACACCGAACAACGCCAGCACCTCAGTGAATTGATCCAAGCAGCAAAGAAGCCGTCTTAAAAATCAGACGATCTTGATCTTCGCCGGCCCTTCCACAACCTCCCCAATCACCGCCGCATGATCGAACCCCTGTTGCAAGAAGAGCGACAGCACTTCGGTCACCACTTCTGGCGCGCAAGACACGAGCAAGCCACCGCTTGTCTGCGGATCAGTCAGCAGGGCACGATCGGGATCGCCGAGACGTTCCGGGTCGAATTGGACATACTGCCCATACGAAGCCCAGTTGCGGGCAGAAGCGCCGGTCACGCAGCCGCGCGCCGCATAATTCAAGGCATTGGGCAAAACCGGCAAGGCAGAATAATCAATTTTGGCGCCGACTTTCGACCCCTTGCAGATTTCGTTCAAATGGCCGAGCAGACCGAAACCGGTCACATCGGTCACCGCATGTACGCCGTCCAAGCAACCGAGCGTTGCGCCGGGCGTATTAAGCTGGGTCGTGCTCGCGATCATCGTCGCATAATCGTGATCGGCCAGCACCCCTTTCTTGAAGGCGGCGCTATATAAGCCGACGCCCAACCCCTTGCCGAGAATCAGTTTGTCTCCGAGTTTGGCGCCGGTATTGCGCCGGACGTTGCCGGGATGGACCAGGCCGATAGCGACCAGCCCGTAAATCGGCTCAACCGAATCGATCGTATGCCCACCGGCAATCGGAATACCGGCGCTGGCACAAACCGCCTCACCGCCTTCGAGGATGCGCCGGATGGTTTCCATCGGCAGCGTATTCACCGGCATGCCGACAATGGCCAAGGCAAAGAGCGGCGTAGCGCCCATGGCGTAGACGTCGGAAATGGCGTTGGTTGCCGCAATTCGCCCGAATTCGTAGGGGTCGTCGACGATCGGCATGAAGAAATCGGTCGTCGCCACGATCGCCTGGTCGGCGTTGATCTGATAGACCGCCGCATCATCGGAACTTTCCAGGCCGACCAGCAGTTGCGGTGGCACTAGCGACGGCGCCGTCTTGGCAAGAATCTGCTCAAGCACGCCGGGCGCGATCTTGCAGCCGCAGCCGCCGCCGTGCGAAAGCGACGTCAATCTGGGCGAGGACACAGCATCGTCAGAAGTTGTTTTCAATGTTTTTTCGGTCATGTCAGATTTCTTGTTCCTGGCCGTCAGCCGCACTCGCAGATCAACTTCAAACGACGTCGAATCCAGCGCCCTCGATAGCGGCCCTGAACGCTTCCTCGCCGACACGCGCCGGATCATAAACAATCCTGGCCTCGCCGGCTTCGAGTGAGACATGGACCTTCTCGACCCCCGGCAACGCCAGCAGGGCACTGGTCACACTCTTCACGCAGCCTTGGCAGCTCATGCCGCCGACACCGATCGTTAATTCTTTCATGAGATTTCTCCTGATTCGATCATTTTCCTGGCTGCCAACGCTTGAGCAACAGGGAATTGGACACCACCGACACCGAGCTCATCGCCATTGCCGCACCGGCAATCACCGGATTGAGCATGCCCAGAACTGCCAATGGAATACCCAGAATATTGTAGATGAAGGCAAAGAAGAGATTCTGCCGGATTTTTCCCAGCGTCGCCCGCGAAAGCAGGATCGCGTCGGCGACGCCGTTGAGATCGCTGCGCACCAGCGTGATGTCGGCGACCTCGATGGCGGCATCCGAGCCGGCGCCCATGGCGAAGCTGACGTCGGCCGCGGCCAGCGCCGGCGCGTCGTTGATGCCATCGCCAGCCATCGCCACATGCGCCTTTCCATCCTTCAGCGCTTCGACCGCGCCTGATTTGTCGGCCGGAGAAATGCCGGCGCGAAAATCGTCAATGCCGACCTGCCGCGCAATCGCCGCCGCCGTCACGGCATTATCGCCGGTCAGCATCACGACACGTACTCCCAGAGCTTTGAGCCGGACGACAGCCGCGCGCGAAGTCTCGCGTAAGGGGTCGGCAATGGCCAGCACCGCCAGAACGTTTTTTTCGTCGCCGAGCAGCACGACGGTCTTGCCTTCGCCTTGCAAGGCGGCGATCCGATCTGCCGGCAGCGCCATTCCGGAAAACCACCCTGGCGAGCCGAGGCGCAAGCGACGATTATTGAGGACACCTGCGACCCCCTGGCCGGGAAAGGCGGAAAAATCACTCACCGCCGGAAAGGTCACACCGGCTTCCTGCGCCCGCTTCAGAACTGCTTTCGCCAGCGGATGCTCGGACCCCTGCTCCAGCCCGGCGGCCAGCGCCAGCGCCTCATTCTTACCAATCCCCAGCGGGAGCAGATCGGTCACCACCGGTTCGCCCTGCGTCAGCGTGCCGGTCTTGTCGACGGCCAATACGTCGATTTTTTTGGCGTGCTCGAGGGCGACGGCGTTCTTCACCAGAATCCCGGCGCGCGCGCCCTGCCCCGTCCCGACCATGATCGCCGTCGGCGTCGCCAGCCCGAGCGCACACGGACAGGCGATCACCAGCACGGCCACCGCATTGACCAGCGCCTCGCTGAACACGCCGCCGAATAACCACCAGCCGAGGAAAGTCAGCACGGCGATCGCGCACACGACCGGCACAAAGATCGCCGAAATACGGTCGGCCAGCCGCTGTACCGGCGCCTTCGACCCTTGCGCCTCGGCGACGAGCCGAATGATGCCGGCAAGCAAGGTGTGCTCCCCGACGCCGGTTGCCCGGCAGCGCAACATCCCCTCTCCGTTGGCTGTAGCAGCGAACACGCTGTCGGCGGCGCGCTTGGCCACCGGCATGCTTTCTCCGGTCAGCATCGCCTCGTTGACGCTCGAGGCCCCTTCGATCACCTCGCCGTCGACCGGCACGCTCTCGCCGGGTCGGACGATGAAAACGTCGCCCGGAACGAGCTGACCGACATCGAGTTCGACCAAAACGCCATCACGTTCGACGCGCGCCGTTTTCGGCTGCAAACGAACCAGCGCCTCGATCGCTTCCGTCGTCTTCGCCTTGGCCCGCGCTTCCAGCAGCTTGCCCATGAGCACCAGCGTGATCACCGCCGCCGAGGCTTCGAAGTAGACTGGCAGGTCGTGCAGGCCGCCCACGGTCACGACCAGGCCGAAAAAATAGGCGGCGCTGGTGCCGAGCGCGACCAGCACGTCCATGTTGGCGCCGCCGCCGCGCACGGCTTTCCAGCCCCCATCGTAGAAACGCCAGCCGACCCAGAATTGCACCGGTGTGGCCAGCACCAACTGTAACCAGCGCGGTAGCAGATCCACATGCACTTGCCCCCCCAGACTGGCGGGTGAGAACATCGTCACCATCTGTGCCACCAGCGGCAGGGTCAGGGCGGCCGCAAGCCAGAAACGGCGAAGCTCGGCCCGATACATCACCTCCTTGCGCGCCTTATCGTCCTGACGCGTCCGGTCGTCGGCGATACGGCCAACGAAACCGGCCCCGCGCACCGCCCCCAGCAGCGCTCCCTCGTCGACGAGTCCCGGCCGGAAGTCGACACGAGCTTGTTCGGTCGCGAAATTGACCGTCGCATTGACTTCCGGCAACCGGTTAAGAACCTTTTCCAGACGCGCCGCGCAGGCGGCGCAGGTCATGCCCTCGATCCCCAGTTCGAGCGTCACCCGCGGCACCGAATATCCGGCTTTTTCAATGGCCGCAATGACCTGCTGCGGCGTGGCCGCCTGCACAGTCAACTCGACCCTCGCCCGCTCAGTGGCGAAATTCACGTTCGCCTGCACGCCATCCAGGCGATTGAGTACCTTCTCGATGCGCGCCGCACAAGCGGCACAGGTCATGCCCTCGATCGGCAGATCGAGAGATCGAGGCGAATGAGGTGTGTTCGAAGTCATCGGAAAAGCCCTATGCCGGCCACAGAAGGCGCAAAATATTGAACAATCCCCAAACTCCGAAGGCGAAAACGACAAAACCAGCGACTGCTCGTACGACCGGACGGGACACCCATTTGTTCAACCGCGTCGCCATCAATCCGGCAAGCAACAGATTGGGCAGCGTTCCCAAGCCGAACGCCAGCATCAATCCCGCGCCCTGCCAAGGTGAACCGCTGGCCATCGCGGTCGCCAGCGCGCTATAGACCAGACCGCACGGCAACCAGCCCCACAACAGTCCGAGGGGAAACGCTTGCACGATTGTCCGCGCCGGTAGAAAACGCTTTGACAACGGCTGCACATGTCGCCACAGCCGCTGCCCGGCGCGTTCGCTGAGCGCCAGCACCCGCGTCATTCCCATCAAATAAAGGCCAAGTGCGACCAGCATCAGATTCGCCAGCAGAAACAAGATCAGACGGACTGGCAACTGCCCCGAAAGCGCGGCCGTCGCCTCGCCCAAGGCGCCGACTAGCCCTCCCGCCAGCACGTAGCTCACGATCCGGCCGGCGTTATACGCGAGATGCAGCGACAAACGCGCCCCCACCCCCATTGACAGGGCCCCGACGATTCCCCCGCACATACCGACGCAATGCGCCCCACCGAGCACGCCGACCAGGAACAAGGCGAAAAAACCAGTTTCGGGCATGGGCAAGAAAAGCCAAAAACAAAAACCAAGTCTACCTTACCCAATGCCTTGAAATTAGCTATATCAAAGCCTGAATTCATCTTCGTTTCCCGAAAAAATCGAAGATAAGGATAGAATCCGTACCGGCAGTCATGAAAAGACTGCATCCATCCGACCATTGCGGACTATTACGACTCTTATCGCCTCTATCTGCCCCCACCTTTCTCTATGCCGCACTTTGCCACAAAGGTTTTCCGGAACATTCTCCCCCTTTGCCTGACGGTCACCACGTTCTTCTCCTGCCTGGCCCACGCCATCGAGCAGCCAACGCCGGTCAAACATATTCCGATGGACGTTCCGCCGTATTACGTCACATCGAACAATCCGGAGCAACGCCCGCAAGTCCGGGTATCGAGTGTCATCGATACCCTGTTGGCCTCGAACGATCCAGCCGACATTCTGAGGGTGCGCGAGATGATTTCCGTAACGCCAGGCCGCTACACGCCATTGGCGTTTGCCGTTCTTTCTTTTCGCATGTACGAAGTCGGCCTGCGCGACGACGCCATGTTCTGGTATTACGTTGCCCGCTACCATTTCCAGACCATGCAGGGCGTACTCGACATTTCCGCGCCGGTCCTGGCACACTTCCGTCACGCCATGTCAGCCTTCATCCTGCATGGTGGCGACCGTGTCATTGAGGGGTATGCCCTCTGTGATCCTGCGCGTCGCATCGAACAATTGCGCGCTGCGTTCGAGTGGGTCGCGGCAAAACCGTACAGCCTCCTGTATATGGACAACATTGCCGCGCTTCCTGGAGACCGTCGCGAGAACCTGAGAAACACGCTGCTTCGGCTAAAAGACGAACTGGACGACAAGGCTCGCCTGACTGAAGACAAATCCTTGCTAGACGATCTCGCCCGCGAACGCCGTGAAAACGGTGACGAAGTCCGTTATTGCTGGAAATAGGCCCAAGGCCATCCTGACCGGCCATTCGGCCATACACCGCTTCAGTTCGAAAATTTTCGCGCGCAGGATCTGCCCCGTAACCTCGACTTCGAACAGTGTTACTGGACGATCATCGACCGCTTCGGCCGTTAGCCGCATTACAGTGAAATATTGGCCAGCCTTCGAGCGAAGAGGATTGAAGCTTGCTGAAGGAAATTGGCTTACGGAATCGTACAGGCCGAACTCGGCGCCACCGACGCCATTGGTCCATTCTGCCGGGAACGGATGAAACATCGTGCGTCACGGCGAGAGGCAATAAGGGTTCCGGGGCAACCCGGAAAATCGCCTTCAGTAATAAATACGGCCTGACCTGTTGGTCACAGGTTCAGGCCGTCATCTGAGACCGTGCCCATTAACAGGCACCGGACATGCAGACCGCGGATCGATCAACCGTAGTTGATCGGGTGATCCGACAACCAGTGCTGGTCACGAACGCGACCAATTTTTTTGCCGGCACCGCGCGCCATAGCGGAAGAAATCGGCCGCGTTTTCCAGGCAAAGCTGCCGGCGAAACCTGCTGCAACGCCCAGCAAACCGCCAAAGATCACGCCGCGAACCGGTTTGCGGTCATCAGCCAAAACGCCAACGATGGCACCAACCATCGCACCGACCGTTGCCGATTGCCAGGATTCCTGGGCTGCGTCATGAAGAAGCTCGGCCTTGTCTTCCTCGGCCAACACGGCTTTACGCGCTTCGGCAGCTCCTTCGATACCTGACTCGACAAGTTCTTTGCCATAGGACAGGTTGCTTTTGATCTTATCGGTGATGTTCATTTTTGCGACGCTCCTATCTGTGCTTAAAGTTCGGGCAACTACTCGCCGTCGGCCCCAATGTCATTCACGACCGGACGCCTGCCCTGCGTTCAAACAATAGCACAAAGCGCATGCATTGATTCAGGCAAAACCGGTGAAATTTTGATAACACGCCGAATCCGGGCGAGGTGAGAGCCCCGCTTCAGATGACTTTCGAATAACGATTATTTTCCCGATCCTCGCGCAATCGGCGGTCGAACACCATCGATATGGCGCGAACGAGCATCCGTCCGGGAGAGAGCACCTCGATCCGATGCGGCTCGATACGCACCAGCCCGGCATCGGCCATCTCACGCAAGGCTTCCAGTTCGACTTTAAAATACTTCCTGAAGTCGACACCGTAGGCTGACCCAACCGCCGAGAAATCAAGCACGAAATGGCACATCAGTGACTGGATGATTGAGCGGCGCAGGATGTCATCCGCATCCAATTCGATGCCTTTGAACACTGGCCAGTGTCCTTGATCGAGCATTGCATAATACTCATCGAGCGTCTTGACGTTCTGGTAGTAAATCGGCCCGACCTTGCTGATCGATGAAATGCCGAAGGACAGCATGTCGCAATCGGAATGGGTCGAGTACCCCTGGAAATTCCGGTGCAGCCGTCCTTCCCGTTGAGCGACGGCAAGCTCGTCATCGGGTTTGGCGAAATGATCCATACCAATGAACACATAACCAGCTTCGGTCAATTTGCGGATGGCCAGCGAAAGGATCTGCAGCCGGTTGTCGGCCGTGGGCATGTCGGATTCGAGAATGCGCCGCTGCGGCTTGAAGAGGTTCGGCAGATGCGCGTAGTTATAGATCGACAGCCGATCCGGACTGGCATCGATGATGCGCTCCAGCGTGCGCTCGAAACCGCCCACGGTCTGCCGCGGTAGCCCGTAAATGAGATCGATGCTGACCGACCGGAAACCGTTGGCGCGCGCGGCGTCGATCACGGCAAAGGTTTCCGCCTCGCTCTGGATGCGATTGATCGCTTGTTGCACTCTCGCATCGAAATCCTGCACGCCGACGCTCATGCGATTGAACCCCAGTTCGCCGAGCAATTCGACGGTAGCGCGATCGACTTTGCGCGGATCGACTTCGATCGAGAACTCGCCATCTTCGACAAGACGAAAATGCCTTTTCGTCATCGCCATCAGCAAGCGCATTTCATCGTGCGACAGAAAGGTTGGCGTACCGCCCCCCCAGTGCAACTGCTCGACGAGATTATCATCCTCGGCCAGAAAGCTGCTTTGCAGCGCCAGTTCCCGTCCCAGATATTTGAGGTATTTGGCCGAACGCCCATGATCCTTGGTGATGATCTTGTTGCAGGCGCAGTAGTAACAAATGGTGTTGCAAAACGGAATGTGGAAATAAAGCGACAGTGCTTGCCGTCGGCCTTCTTCACTGCGTCGGCCCAAATGTTCAATGCACCGCGCTTCCTCAAAAGGAGCGACAAAGCGATCCGCTGTCGGATAAGAGGTGTAGCGAGGACCGTTGATGTCGAAACGACGAATGACCTGCGGATCGAAAACGACGGGCTCAAAAAAGAGGTTCATTCGGTGAGTCTATCCCATCACGAAATGAAATCAGCAAAAACGCCGTACGGAGTGCGTACAAGAGCCACGGATACGATATATGCAAAAATCAGCAGCGCACCGACGAAGAAAAGCGCGCGCACTGCTTTTGTCTTGCCTCGCCGGAGCGCCATGATGCCGCACAAGATATAGGCCAGCAAGCCGAAGACCTTGGCCGTCAACCAGCTTAATTGGAACGGATACTGGTCACTCAGCAGACACAACGCAATAGCACTGCCCAGCAACAGAGTGTCGACAACATGAGGAACGCTGCGAACCCAGCGTTGAGCAAGCATTGGCGAATCGAACAGCATCCACAGGCCGCGTATAAAAAATCCAGTGCCACTTACGATTACGCAGGCGACATGCAATTGTTTGAGAAGCAGATAATTCATGAAACCGCCGTTGTGGAAGTACGGATTTTAGCCAGATGTTCACGATATACGGACATCCCGGAAAGCAAATTGCGCATCAACATCCCGTTCGAAACAATCAGGGCCACGCCCGACGCATAAACCAAGTATTCCGGCCAAACGACCGCCAACAGAAGCAAGAGGCAAGAAATGAAATGCGCCCTCATTTGGCGCAACATCGCCGCCTCGACAATGATTTTTTTCATATTCGGCGCCATCACCCGACCCATTCCGTGGTTTTGCAGATGCAACCAGATCAGGAATGGAAAAATTTTGTACAGCATACCGACAATGACCGACATAAAACCGCCGAATATCAGGAGAACGCCGCATAGCAACGGCCACCCTTGCCATTCCGAAGCAACCGAGAGGTGTTGCGCCGCGAACCAGATGGCGCTGGCGGCTAGTGTGCAAACCATACCGGCCCGCCAGTAGCGTTGCGTGGCATCGAAATTCGGACGCTTGCTTTGCCGCTGAATATTGAGAGTAAGCACAGAAAAAACCACGGCCATGAGCACGATAACTGCTACACCAAGTGAAGCGACGATCGCCGGCAGGAAAAAATCGGCCAGCGACCACAGGACGATCAAGCTCAACAAAAGCGGAGGGAAACGACGCTCGAACCACTTCGGATACGACGGCGTCAATTGAAACATCGGCACCACCACGCAAGCGACCGCCGCTAGCAGAACCATGCCCCACCCCGCGAAGCCCCAAACCAGATGCACATCGGCCAATTGCAGCAAGGGCAAATTGAGAGACCAGCCAAAAACCGCTGCTAAGGCCGCGCCAAGCCCAACCGTCACGCACAGACCCGCCAGAGAGACTTTAAGCCCCGTAATAATCGGACTTGTCGCCGGCACACCGTAGAGCGCACGGGCAGCGGCAAAGACAAACGCCAGCACGCCGACAACAAGCAATAGAACAGCAAGTTGAAACACCCAAGGCTTGAAGCTGAGAAAACCGGCGACGAGGAAAAGCGTTCCAAGATTGATCAGAGTATGTACGACGCGGGACACCCACAAAGGGCCAATCATGTTGGCTCCGGCGACGACGGGCAGAATCTGCACCATGGCGCCGAGCATGACCTGCATCATAAATCCGACGGTCATCAGATGAGTCAGCGCCAGTATCCCCGGCGTCCACCGCGAAAGAAAAATTTCCGGACCGCTCCAGAGCAGCAGAATGCCAGCCAGAAAAGCATAAATGGGCGCCGTCAGAAAAAAGCGGAACGGTGCGGCAAGGGGCGGTGACTGATCGTAAGAAAGAAGAGCCTGCATGCGAAATAACGATCCGGAATTACGTATCTTTATGCCACATCAGCACTTCGAAACGCCCGTCATCCCGGCCCTCACTCAACCACGAAATGCGGTTGAGTTCGAGCGCACGATAGAGGGGAAACGGCTCTCGGGGGACAATCAACAGGAGTTTTTGTCCTCGCTGGAGGCTGTCGAGCGCCTCCATGGTCCTGACGAAAGGTTCGGGCGGCTCGAGATCCCGGCCATCGATCAATACGTCAGCTTTTTCCTCCCACATATTCAGGCTCCACGATCCCGCAAACCGCTCTCGAGCAAAGCGAGCAATTCCGTGGATCGGCTCGAAAGGTGCTGGTCGCACATCGGATAAAGAACGTTCTCCTCCTTGAGGTTGTGCTGTTGCATCATGATCAGCAGCGTCTCGGCGTACCCCAGATAATCGTCGGCGTCATGCGCAACGAGTGAAGCATGACAAGCCTCGATCAGTTGGCGCATCTGCTCGTGTTCGCTACGCATAACCTGTGTCGGTCCCATGGTCATGCCGGTTTGCGCCTCGAAAGCCGGAAACAAACTCGTCTCCTCGCTCCTGAAATGGGCCAGCATGGCGGCACGAAACCCATCGAAGGCCTTCCCAGCCTGCCCCCAATCGCTCTTGCCGACGAACCCCTCGACGGCAACAAAAAGGTCATCGCAATGGCGATGATCATGAGTCATCAAATCACGTATCGAGTTCATGAAACACACCCAAGTCTGGTTACCAACGATTTAGAGATTTTACTTCGACAAGAAAGTTCTAAATTGACGAAGATCAAACCACAACAAATTTGAAGATCGTCAGATGAAATCGCTTTTGCCACCTTAAAGAAAAAAGCGCGAATGATATTGCACTTCCACAGCGTTCCTACCTATATTGGTAAAGTTCGCGAAAAATAATGGAGTCATCATGTTTAAAAACATTCTCGTTCCTTCCGACGGATCTGAACTTTCCCGCAAATCGGTACGTAGCGCAGTTTTGTTCGCCCAAAGCATCGGCGCACGAATCACGGCCTTTTACGCCAAGCCCGAATATCCAGTGACTTATTATGGCGAAGGCGTACTGATTGATCCGACAACGCCCGAACACTTCGCCGAACTCGCCGAAAAACAGGCACAGATGAATATTCAATATGTCGAAGACTTATGCAAAGAAGCTGGCGTCCCCTGCAGCAAATTGACGCTGACCAGCGATATTCCGTACGAAGCAATTATCGATGCTGCGAGTCGTGAAGGTTGCGACCTGATTTTCATGGCATCTCACGGCCGTCGTGGAATCAGCGCCATGATTCTAGGCAGCGAGACCAGCAAGGTGCTGACACATTCAAAAATTCCGGTTCTGGTTTACCGCTGACATCCAGGCCAAGCCTATTACACGAAACAGTTTCCCTCGACAGAGAGAAACTGTTTTTCTTTTTGGGATGTCGCTGACTATAGTGAAAGTGCATCACGTATTTAACCCACAAGGAAAGGAGCGTCGAAATGTTCAAGAATATTCTTGTCCCCACGGATGGTTCCCCTCAGTCGGAAAGCGCGGTTCGTCGTGTCGTCACTTTTGCCAAAGAGGCTGGAGCCCGGATAACAGCTTTCCATGTAAAGCCAGTCTATTCATCATCAAGCACACCGGGAGACCCTGCACTGAACGACTCGTTGGCCTCATCGCAACTCACGACCCCCGATGAATTCGAAGTCATTGCGGAAAAGCGCGCGCAGGAAATCCTGAGCTTCGTCGACACGCTATGCAAGGAAGTTGGTGTGCCTTGTACCAAGCAAACCGAGACGAACGATTCCATTCATGAAGCGATCATTTATGCCGCGAAACAGAACGGTTGCGATCTGATCTTCATGGCGTCGCATGGTCACAAAGGGCTGAAAAGCCTGCTGCTTGGCAGCGAAACCAACAAGGTACTGGTGCACACAACCATTCCGGTGCTGGTGTATCGATAACCCCCGTTAAGCTGCAAGGTGCGGTGACAATTGCTGCGCCTTGCAGCTTGCGAGAGAAATAGCGGATGCGTCGCCGCCAGAGCAAATATGCGGCGCTTCAATCCCTTTGGCGTTCGTTCTACAACGATATTCGCAATGGCATGCGCATTGCGGGTACGTGTTGCGCTATGCTTGCCATCTGACCACTTCTGGAGTTCCGGATCATGTTTGAATGGTGGCACTGGATGGTGCTCGGCCTCTTTCTGGCCGTGACTGAAATCGCCGTTCCAACGTTTTTCATCATCTGGTTTGGCATCGGCGCGGTTGGCGTCGGCGCAGCCCTGCTGATTTTCCCCGACCTCGCTATTTCCTCGCAATTCCTGATCTGGAGTGCGACATCCGTCGTCCTTGTGCTTCTCTGGTTTCGATTTCTCAAGCCAAAGACGATAACCGCCATCGGCACGTCCGCCGCCAACGTCACCGGAGAAATTGGTGTCCTGGTCAGCGATCTTTGCCCGAATTCGCGTGGGCAGGTCCGTTTTCAGAAACCGGTACTCGGCGCCGACAGCTGGGAATGCTATGCGGATTCCGAAATCAAAGCCGGCGAGCGCGTCCGCATCGTCAGCGTCGAAGGCAGTTTCATCAAAGTGGAGAAGGCAAAATGACTGGCGTCACTGTTACCTCGATCGCATTTCTGATATTCATTCTAATCACCGTGGCACAAGGGGTGCGTATCGTCCCCCAGGGCGAGGAATGGATCGTTCAACGCCTTGGCAAATATCGCATCACCCTGTTACCCGGACTGCGTTTCATCATTCCTTTTCTCGATCTCGTTGCCTACAAGGTGACAACCAAGGACATCATCCTCGACATCCAGGAGCAGGAAGTCATTACCCGTGACAATGCCGTGATCGTCGTCAATGCCATCGCCTTCATCAAAGTCACCGATCCGGTCAAGGCGGTCTATGGCGTCGAGAACTATTCCGAAGCGATCCGCAACATGATCATGACGACCCTGCGTTCCATCGCCGGCAATATGGAACTTGACGAAGCACTATCCTCGCGCGACAAGATCAAGGCTCACCTCAAATCCGGTGTGGCCGACGAAGCGCTCGACTGGGGACTGACCGTCAAGTCGGTTGAAATCCAGGACATCAAACCCTCGCCGTCGATGCAGAAGGCGATGGAAATGCAAGCGTCGGCCGAACGGGAACGAAAAGCCATGGTGACCCGCGCCGAAGGCGAAAAACAATCAATGATCCTGACCGCCGAAGCACGATTGGAGTCGGCCAAGCGCGACGCCGAAGCCCAGATCACCCTGGCTGACGCGTCCTCGCAGGCCATTGCCAAAGTCACCTCGGCGTTTGGCGACAATGAATTGCCGATGCTCTACCTCCTGGGAGAAAAATACATCAACAGCTTGTCGAAGATGGCCGATTCCGAAAACGCCAAAACGATCCTGCTCCCTGCCGACCTGCAAAATACCCTGCGTGGATTGTTCCAGCGGATTCCCAAGGTTTGAAAACGGGCAACCGTCAATCAAAAGGACTTCGGCTTGCCGCAAAACCGTTTACTGATTCAAGGCTATCTCGCAGCAGCCGCCACGCTTGTCATGTGGACCGGCTTCTCGCTCGTCTCCCGGATGGGCGGCAAAAGCGTCCTGACGGGATACGACGTTTACGCCTTGCGACTGCTGACTGCATCAATCGTCCTGCTGCCCTTCGCTGGCAGTTTGCCAGCGGGCGCCTGGCGTGACCGACGCCTGTGGACTCTCGCTGCCCTTGGCAGCCTGATTTACTGCATTCTGGTTTATCACGGTTTCAAGTACGCCCCCGCCGCGCACGGCGCTATCCTGCTTTCCGGCATGCAACCGTTCCTGATCAGCGCCGTCGTCTGGCTGATCGTCGGCACGCGCCCGGGGCGACTGCGCAGCATTGGCCTGATCCTGATCGGGAGTGGTCTGGTATGCGCTGCCTTGCCGTACTTCCATGACTGGTCGACAGAAACGCTATTTGGCGACCTGCTCATCCTGCTCGGATCCACCTCATGGGCGGTATATGGGGTGCTCGCCACGCGCTGGGGATATTCGCCCTGGATTCTGACGCGTGCGGTCGCCTTTGGCCCGGCCTTCATCTACCTGCCGATCTACTTCCTTTGGCTGCCGAAGCAGATTGAAGCCGCACCGCTCTCGGCAATCCTCCTTCAATGTATCTTTCAGGGCATCGTTGCCACCATTCTGGCCATGCTGGCCTACCTCAAGGCCATTTCCATCCTCGGTCCGGAACGCGCCGCCGCCTTTCTCGCGCTGGTTCCGATCACCACCGGAATCCTCGCCGTGCCGTTGCTCGACGAAACCTTGACCGTCTGGCTGATGAGCGGCCTCATCCTCGTTTCTCTCGGATCCTATATTGCCTCGCGATATGGCAACGCAACTCTCAGGAGCTAATCATGCAGAATTTCACCTTTCACAACCCGACGCGGATTCTCTTCGGAAACGGACGCATCGCCGATCTCCCCCGCGAAATTCCAGTCAACGCGCGCGTCCTGATCACTTACGGCGGCGGCAGTGTCATCAAGAACGGAACGCTCGACGAAGTCAAAACCGCACTCAAGGACTACTGCCTCTTCGAATTCGGCGGCATTGAACCCAATCCAACTTATGAAACCCTGATGCGTGCCGTCGAACTGGCGCGACGCGAGAAAATCGACTTCCTGCTCGCTGTCGGAGGCGGCTCGGTCATTGACGGTACCAAGTTCATTTCCGCCGCGATCCCTTTCGACGGCGACCCTTGGGACATCTTGGCCAAACGGGCAAAAATTGCCGAAGCGGTTCCTTTGGGCGCCGTACTTACCCTGCCCGCCACCGGCTCGGAAATGAACAACGGCGCAGTTATCACCCGCGCCGCGACCCAAGACAAGCTCCCCTTCTCGAACGGCAAGCTGTTCCCCCGCTTTTCCGTACTTGATCCGACCAAATCCTTTTCCTTGCCTCCTCGTCAAGTCGCCAACGGCGTCGTTGATGCCTTCGTGCATGTCATCGAGCAGTACCTGACCTTTCCCGCGGCAGCGAAGGTGCAGGACCGTTTCGCCGAAGGCCTGCTGCTGACCCTGATCGAAGACGGCCCACGCGCGCTGAGCGAACCCGACAATTATGACGTTCGTGCCAACCTGATGTGGACGGCCACAATGGCGCTCAACGGCCTGATCGGGGCTGGCGTGCCCAACGACTGGGCGACCCACATGCTCGGCCATGAAATCACTGCCTTGCATGGACTCGATCACGCCCAAACGCTGGCCGTCGTCCTGCCGGCAATGCTGCAGGTCCGGCGTGATGAAAAACGCGCAAAATTGCTGCAATACGCGGATCGCATCTGGAACCTGCGTGATGGCGACGAGGACGCGCGGATCGATCAAGCCATCGAACACACACGCCACTTCTTCGAATCGCTGCAGGTACGCACCCGGCTATCCGACTACGGCATCAGCGCTGAGGCCATCCCCGCACTCGTTGCACAATTGGAACGTCACGGCATGACAGCGCTCGGCGAAAACCGCAGCTTCGGGCTGGACGGTTCGCGCCAGGTTTTCGAACTGGCCGTCTGATCAAGCCACAGGAGGCTGAATAATGAAAATCGCAGTCATGGGAGCTGGCGCCGTCGGGTGCTACTACGGCGGCATGCTGGCACGCGCCGGTCACGACGTTACCCTGATCGGACGGCAGCAGCACGTCGAGGCCATCCTGCGTGATGGCCTCCTCATGGACACGCAATGCTTCCGCGAACACGTTCTGCTACAGGCCAGCACCGAAGCCGGCGCCGTCAAGGGAGCAACCCTCGTGCTGTTCTGCGTCAAATCGACTGATACGATCAGCGCCGCCGCCGAAATCGCCCCGTTTCTCGAACCGGATGCGCTCATCCTCAGCCTGCAAAACGGCGTGGACAACGCCGCAACACTTGCCGGATCGGTCAAGAACCCGGCCCTTCCGGTCGCCGTCTATGTCGCCACCGAGATGGCCGGGCCCGGCCATCTCAAGCATCACGGCCGCGGCGAACTGGTCATCGGGCCGTCCGAGGCCAGCCCATCGCTGGTCAAGCTATTTTCGGACGCCGACATTCCGACCAGCATATCCGACAACGTGCCTGGAGCCCTATGGGCCAAACTCGCCCTCAATTGCGCCTACAACGCCCTTTCGGCCATCACGCAATTGCCCTATCGCCACCTCATGGCGGGAGAAGGCATCGAAAACGTGATGAAGGATCTGGTTGACGAATGCGTTGCCGTCGCCGCGGCGGAAGGCATCAGCATTCCGGGCGACCTCTGGGAATCGGTCAAGCGCATCGCGCAAACGGTACCCGACCAGTATTCGTCGACCGCCCAGGACCTCGCCCGCGGCAAGCGTAGCGAAATCGACTTCATCAACGGGCATGTGATGCGGCGTGGGCAGGCGCTCGGCGTCCCGACGCCGGTCAATCGGACGCTCTACGCCATCGTCAAACTGCTGGAGAACAAAGCCTGAAAAAATTTATCCAGACAGCCCCACCATCGGCCGCGCCCAGCCCTCGATGAATCACGGCAAGTGCCGCAATATTCGACACAGTCGTTCAGGAACACCAGGTCAGCATCAGCACGTAGCCGCTGATGCCAAGGGCGATGGTGCCTAGGACGTGCAGTAGTGGACGCCAGAAACTAACCTTATAGGGCTGTCGTCCCGGTGCGCGCGACAAGCGCGTTTCTTCGACCCAGTTGATCACTTCACCCAGCGTAAACAGGCAGGCCAAGGCAAAAACCATCGAACCGACGATGATCGTCGCCAGCTGCCCCTGCCCTGTCTTGCAGGAAAAATTGATCCCGAGCTGGCCACGCGTCAGAGGATCAAAGCTGATCGCCATCCAGGCTCCTGCGGCTGCAATCGACAGCAACCCCAGAATGACAGCAACGTAAATCCAGAACTCGCGGGTCCGGACCACTCGGCTCAACGTGATGAGCTGCGATTTAACTTCCCTGAAAAAACCTGAAAACATGCTGTCGATAATCTGAAATAATGACTGGGGTTTGGCTATCCGATACAAGTATAGCCACATGCACGCCCCGCTTGACACTGCCCTCGACATCTCGAGCACGAAACCCGAAGAATCCTGCAGCCATCGACTGAATCACGACCATGACCTCTGAACATTTTATTCCCGGCAAGGACGCCTCCCTCGAAGCGTCGATCAACCGCATGCAGGCCAAACTGGCCGAGATCGGATTCACGATCGAAGAACGCTCCTGGCTGAATCCGGTCGACGACATCTGGTCGGTCCATATCAGCGACCGCGACTGCCCGCTGCTGTTCACCAACGGCAAGGGCGCGTCGAAACTGGCGGCGCAAGCCAGCGCCCTCGGAGAATTCTTCGAGCGCCTGTCGTGCAATTACTTCTGGTCGCACTATTACCTCGGCGACAAACGCTCGGCAGCGGATTTCACACACTCCCCGCAGGAACGCTGGTTCCCGCTCGGTGACGGCCCCGAATGGCCGGAAGACCTGCTGACGCCGAAACTGCAAGCGTTCTATAACCCCGACCTCGGGATCGATGCCGAAATGCTGGTGGATTTCAATTCCGGCAATGCCGAACGCGGCATCTGCGCCCTGCCCTTCATCCGCCAAAGCGATGGCGTGCGCATCTGGTTCCCGGTCAACATCCTCGGCAATCTCTACGTCAGCAACGGCATGGCGTCGGGCAACACGGCGACCGAAGCCCATGTGCAGGCGCTCTCAGAAATCGTCGAACGCCACATCAAGTTCCGCGTCATTGGCGAAGGCCTCTGCTTGCCTGACGTCCCTGACGAGGTCATTGCCCGCTATCCGCGCATCGACGCCGATATCCGCGCCCTGCGCGACGCCGGTTTCGGCATTCTGGTCAAGGACGCCTCGCTCGGAGGGCAATATCCGGTGATGAACGTCACCCTGCTCAACCCTCAGGACCAGGGGTGTTTCACCAGTTTCGGCGCCCACCCGCGCTTTGAAATCGCGCTCGAACGCGCCATCACCGAACTCCTGCAAGGCCGCGCCCTCAACGCCCTGAGCGGCTTCCCGGAACCCGGATTCGATCTTGCCGAAATCGCCAGCGCACCAAATCTTGAAATCCATTTCGTCGACTCGAGCGGCATCGTCAGTTGGAATTTCCTGGGCGACACGCCCGACTTCCGCTTCTGCGACTGGAATTTCAGCAACACCACCAGCGAAGACTACGATTGGCTGGTCAAGATGATTCACGAGGAAAACTACGACATTTACATTGCCGACTACGACCATCTCGGCATGCCCGCCTGCCGGATCGTCATCCCGGGCATGTCGGAAATCTACCCGATCGACGATCTCGAATACGAAAACACCTGCATCGGCAACGACATCCGCGAGGCCATCCTCTACCTGCACGACCTGGATACCGAAGAGTGCGAAGACCTGCTCGACACGCTGAACGACTGTGGCCTCGCCGACGACCGCCCGGTCGCCGCGCTGCTTGGCCTGGCCCCCGACGCCGGCTCGTTCTGGGAGGATTTGCGCGTCGGCGAACTGAAAACCCTGCTCGCGCTGGCGATTGGCAACGAGGAAGCCACGCGCGAGGGTTGCGACTGGATCCATCATTTCGCCCAGATCGACCCCGAACGCCGGCGCGTCTATCGCTGCATCGAAACGCTGCTCAGGCTCGGCGACTCGGGCGACGACGAACCCTGCCTGCGGGCCCTGGAAAGCCTCTACGGCAATGCGACGCTGAACAAGGTCAAAGCCTTGCTGACGCGAGAGGAACGTTTCTTCGGCGTCCAGGCGCCCGGCCTTCCCCTTGACGGATGCCAGACGCACCACGCCCTGTTGCAAGCCTACGAAAAAGTTCACCGTCAACACACGCTGGAGGCAAAACCGTGACCTACGAAGAACACCTCGACGAAGTCGCCACGCTGCTCACCGAGATTTATACCCTCAGCGACGACAAAGCCATCGACATCGTCATGCGCGCGCAGGCCGACGGCTATTTCAGCGGACACGACGACGATCCGACGATCTGTACCCAGGAACGCGCCGAACAGGACGCGCGGGCGATCTTCAAGCTATACAAGCCGGTGAAATCGCGCCAAACGAACAAAGGAAGCGAACGACATGGACGAAAGTAAAAGCTGCGGAGAACGCTCCGACGCTCTGGTCATCTTCGGCGTCACCGGCGACCTCGTTTACAAGAAAATCTTTCCGGCCCTCTATGCCATGGCCAAGCGCGGCGTACTCGACGTGCCGGTCGTCGGCGTCGCCTCGTCGAAATGGGATATTGAAAAGCTGCACGAACGGGCCAAGAACAGCATCAAGGAACACGGCGGCGGCATCGACGACCCGGAAGCCTTGCAGCGGATGCTGTCCGTGCTGAATTACGTGAGCGGCAATTACAACGATCCGGAAACCTTCGCCAAACTCAAGGCCGCGCTCGGCGACGCCTGTCGACCGACACATTACCTCGCCATTCCGCCAGCAATGTTCGAAACGATGATCAGCGGTCTCGGCAGTTCCGGTCTGGCTCAAAACGCGCGCCTAATCGTCGAAAAACCTTTCGGCCGCGATCTGGCTTCGGCGCAGGAACTCAACCGCATCGCGCAATCGGCCTTCCCCGAGCGCTCGATCTTCCGCATCGATCACTTCCTGGGCAAGGAAGCGATCATGAACATCCTGTACTTCCGTTTTGCCAATTCCTTCCTCGAACCGATCTGGAACCGCAACTACATCGCCAGCGTCCAGATCACCCTTTCGGAAAAATTCGGCGTCAATGGCCGCGGTGCGTTTTACGAAACCGCCGGCTGCCTGCGCGACGTCATCCAGAACCACCTGTTCCAGATCGTCGCCCTCCTCGCCATGGAACCGCCCACCTATCGCAGCTACGGTGCGGTGCACGGCAAGACCGCCGATGTCTTCCGCGCCATGCGTCCGCTGACGCCGGAAGACATGGTGCGCGGACAATACGAAGGCTACCGCCAGGAAGCCGGCGTCGCCGAGGATTCCGATGTCGAAACCTACTGCGCCCTGCGCCTATTCATCGACTCCTGGCGCTGGGAAGGCGTTCCTTGGTACCTGCGTTCCGGCAAGTGCCTTGCCGACACCGTCGGCGAAGTCATCGTCCAGCTTAAACCGCCACCGCAAAACTTGTTTGCCGACTCCCACCCGGTGGACGGCCCGGCCAATTACCTGCGTTTCCGCTTATCTCCCAATTCGGCGCTGGCGCTCGCCGCGCGCGTCAAACGTTCCGGCAAGGAATTCGTCGGCGAGCAAAAGGAACTCCTTCTCGCTGACGAGCGCCCCGGAGAAGAAGCCCCCTACGAACGCCTGCTCGGCGACGCCATGGTCGGCAATGGCGCGCTGTTCATCCGCCAGGACGCGGTCGAAGCCGCTTGGGCCGTCGTCGAGCCGGTACTCAACGCGCATCCGCCGGTCATCCCGTATGCGCGCCACAGTTGGGGACCGAAGGAAGCCGATGCCCTGATCGGACCCGGCGGCCACTGGCACAACCCCGTAAAGTAATCAGGCAAGCGAAAAACAACGGGGCCGACCCGGCACACCGGATCGGCCCCGCAATTCGGACAGCTTCTTCTTACTTGAAAACGGCGAACAACTCGGGATCGACCAGCCGGCGGCAGGCCTCCTCGACATTGGCCCGGCTGTTGAACGACGACAGGCGGAAGTAGCCTTCACCGGCCGCACCGAAGCCGCTGCCCGGCGTGGTAACGATGTTGGCGTGCTGCAGAATGCGGTCGAACAATTCCCAGCTCGTTGCACTACCCGGCCCGCGCACCCACAGGTACGAGGCATCGGTCGCGCCGAAGACCTTGAGGCCGACCGAAGTCAGCGCCTGTTGCAGCAGACGGGCGTTTTCCTTGTAGAACGCCACCAGCTGCTTGACCTGCGCCTTGCCTTCCGGCGAGTAGAGCGCCTCGGCGGCGCGCTGCACCGGGTAGGCAACGCCGTTGAACTTCGTCGTGTGGTTGCGCAGCCACAGGGCGTGGAAAGGATGCTTCTCGCCGTTGCGCTTCTTGCCCATCAGCGTCTTCGGAATCACTGCATAGCCGCAACGCAGGCCGGTAAAGCCGCCGTTCTTCGAGAAGCTGCGCAGCTCCATCGCGCACTCGCGCGCGCCCGGAATCTCGTAGATCGAGTGCGGGATACCCGGCGTGCTGATGTAGGCCTCATAGGCGGCGTCGAAAACGATCACCGCGCCGCAGGAACGCGCGAAATCGACCCACTTCTGCAATTGTTCGCGGGTAGCGACAGCACCGGTCGGGTTGTTCGGGTAGCACAGGTAGATCAGGTCGACCGGCTCCTTCGGCAGTTCCGGCACAAAGCCGTTTTCTGCCGTACACGGCAGGTAGGTCAGGCCTTCGTAACGGCCTTTTCCGTCCGGCTCGCCGGTATTGCCGAGCATGACGTTGGTGTCGACATAGACCGGGTAGACCGGGTCCATCACCGCGACGCGGTTGCCGGTGCCGAAGATATCGAGCAGGTTGCCGCAGTCGCACTTGGAACCGTCGGAAACGAAGATTTCATCCGGATCGATATCGACGCCGAGGGCCTTGAAATCATTCTCGGCAATCGCGTTGCGCAGGAAGTCGTACCCCTGCTCCGGGCCGTAGCCACGGAAAGTCTCACGCACCCCCATTTCATCGACGGCCTTGTGAAGGGCGGCGATACAGGCGGCCGGCAAGGGCTCGGTCACGTCACCGATACCGCAGCGGATGATGCGGGACGCCACGTCCGGGTTAGCGTCGGAGAACGCCTTGACCCGACGGCCAATTTCCGGGAAAAGATAGCCCGCCTGAAGCTTCAGATAGTTTTCGTTGATGAAAGCCAAGATGTCGATCCTTGATGAAAGTTACGCGATCGGCGCGCCGGACACGGTCGCCGGAATAAAGCGGAAATGTTACTGGCAGGGCAAGGCATTGTCCAGAAGTGCCAATAAAATCCTCATCGCTCAAGGCATGAGAACACCCCCGGCAGTCCCTGAAAATTCACCTTGAAACCAGCGGCGGCGTCCGACTCGCGCACTGCGGCGATCCATTCTCTGCAAGCGTCATCAGTAAACGAACCTTATTTGTCATCAGAACATAGGCGTGTTTGGTAAGCTGGATGTGAAAACGACGGGGGATAATGCTTGACTCGTCAAATCAAATAGCAAATGTCTCTGCCCCCAAAGTCCTCATTTTTCTGCGTCGAGGCGGCAACATTGCCCTCGACCGTCAGCGACGTCAAAAACGCCGCCAACTCCACCGCCCCCCATTTCGGACGGATGCCGCTTGCCATAAAACAGGATGGCGGCGTATCCACTGGACATAAAGTTCCTCCATCCGTATGCTGTAGCGCTTGTAACGGACGCGATCACGCTTCTGGGGTGAAGATGAGGCAGCTGAAGGAAAACAAGATGATATTCGGAGGCCTAATTTCACCCTATGAATATGTTTTTTCAGACATTACACATTTTAAATTGACGGATTACGCCTCCCGTGTGGGAGGCTTACTTAATAGTTCGTGGGCGCTGCGCGCCCACGAACGGCCGGCGAGTTGCTCGATCTCGTGGTCGGGCGCTCCGCGCCCTCGAACCACTCGTTCGAGCGTCACGGCTTCGCCGCTTCGCTCGCTTGGGGATCAGCAGGCGGCACGCCGCCCGCTTCACCCTCGCGCGAGTGACGCTCAACTCGCCGGCCGTTGGGCGTCATGATCCGCGCAGCTCTCACCGCTCTCGTTGCTCTTCTCTCTTCGTTGGCCATCGGCGCTGGAGGCGAGATCATCCTTCCATTTTGGGCTGGGCCTGGCGCAACGAAAGACAAGCGCGTTTCCGAAATTGAAGAGCATCACGCTTGTGCGGGGAAGATAGCCTACGCGCGTGTTTCGCGAATGCCTGCCCCCGGTTCAAAGGGGGCACTTCAACCCGAGTTGGTTGTTGAGGTTGCGCCGTCGGGCAGCGTCATCGGTCGTTGGGCGCTACCGGTAGATGAAATAGTCCTTGGGGTCCGTGGAGAAGAAATCGTTGCGTCCCATGGCGGCGATGAAAGTGCGCTGTTCGTTTCTCGCAATCGTTCGTTTCGCGTCGGGCCTCGTCCGCACGAATTGCCGAAACCTACTGTTGGCGAGTGCCCGCGCTTACCCGAGTTCGGGCAGTCTGCGTATCTTCGGTGCTTTACGTTCAGTGATCTTGAGTCGAAAGCTGTTCGTCGCCTCGCGTACCAAACGCCATGCACATAACGCCCAACCCTACAGTCGCGCAGGCCGCTCACTTCTACGTTCGTGGGCGCTGCGCGCCCACGAACGGCCGGCGAGTTGCTCGATCTCGTGGTCGGGCGCTCCGCGCCCTCGAACCACTCGTTCGAGCGTCACGGCTTCGCCGCTTCGCTCGCTTGGGGATCAGCAGGCGGCACGCCGGCCGTTCGCCCTCTCAATTATCTATAACCAATGAGTAACGCAGAGAACGCCTTAGCCGCACTCGCAGCCGCTCACAATGAGCGTGACCAGTCACGAGCACGAACACGCTTTGAAGAGGCACTTAAGGCAGGAGAAGCATGGCGCACCGAGGATACTCAAGGTATTGACGCAGCCCTCTTCTGTTCGCGCGCTCTCGCAGAGTACGCAGCTGAGGAGGATCAACCTGACGCAAGACTACGCTTGTTCCGAAAGAGCCTATCTATTGCGGAGATAATGTGGAAACAAGAACAGCTGGAGAGGGTTGCCGAAACGCACTCACTCGTGTCCATTGATCTCTTTCAGGACCAGGTGATTGGTTTGGATGTGCGAACAAAACAATCAATTCTCCACAAAAGCAAGGACATGCTGGACACAGCAATGCGGAATCCTGCTGGGCCTAAGGAGCTTGCTCTGCTTTTAGCTCGTAAATCCGCAGTCCTGAGGCACCAAGCACAGTTGGAACTCTCGCCTACCCATCAATTGAGGCGCCTTAACGAAAGCGTTTCCTGTGCCGAGAAAGCCACCTCGACGGGACAATTTCCTTCCGCGTATCTTGAACTCGGATTGGCAGAGTGGGCGAGATCCCGCCAAGAGAAGACCGATGACGAATATGCCAAGTGGCTGCGACGCGCCGAAGCACACCTTCGCACATCAGCCGAGCATATCGATGACAACGCAAGACTCGCACTTGCTCGCTTCTATCGAATGAACTTTCGGCCGCTGGAGGCGTGCGAGTCTTTCCCCTCAGAATTCGCAGATATTCTGAACCTCCGGAAAGTGCTTAGAGAGGCCTACCTATATGGAGAAGCCGTGACGCAGCTCTGGTTCTTAGGCGCAACGAATGAGATTCTGGACGAGAAACTAACAACTGCGAAACGCCTCCTACACCTATCTCTCGCGGCGGGCAATCGAAACGCTAGGACAGTTGTAAGCCTTGGCTTTATTTCTGCGATATTGGAAGGACCAGACGCAGGCGCCACCTCCCTGTCAGAGATATCCCATGGCCCGCATCAAATCGATTGGACCGAGGCGATCAAGCTCGCCTTTAATGCGTCTGGTGAGAAGCTAGCTTCCCTCGGGTTTGCGCTCGGCATTGGCAACTCTCAGGTCTGGTCCGCTTTAGGTACATACGCAGCGACGTTCATGAACGACAGCACGTTGGTCGAGACGCTCTATCGAGAAGCCGTTCAGATTGATCCCGGCAACGCTGTGGCTTTAACCAATCTGTCGCGATTTTTAGTTGGACAAGGAAGCGCAGAGGCATTGCTTGAGGCGAAAAAGCTAATTGGGCGCGCCGCATCTCATGCCGATAGACGTTTTTTTTGGTGGCGTGACGTCAAAACGCAAATAGATACCAGACTGCAGTCGCACACTTCAATATCAATCACACCGAGCCCAATCCCACCTAAAGCCACGACAGGTACTAAGGTACGCTCACTAAAAGAGTTGCCTATTCGCTTCGCAGAAATCTCGCAGGTCCAAGATACACAGCAGCGAGGCTACCTTCTTGAGGAGCTTTTTTACGAAGCGGCTAGTCTTGAGTTCGCCGTAGCCAATTCATCGTACCGAATCCAGCGAATTGAATCGCTCATTCAGCAGGTCGACGGTTATCTCGAACACCGCGTAAATAAGTATCGAATTGAGTGCAAGTGGACCAGTTCCATGATGGATAAAAACGATGTCATTCTGTTCAACGCAAAACTCGACGCCGCAGGTGTGGACGGTATATTCATATCTATGTCGGGCTTTACTAATTCCGCGGTAACACAAGCCAAGCTACTGGCGTCTCAGAAGGCAATATTGCTGGTCGATGGTGCCGAGGCTACTGAGGTCTTTAACCTGCGGCGCCGGCTTGGCGACATGCTAACTCTAAAGCGGCAGTACTTCGACATGCGTACAGACGTTTATCACCAACTTCGTTCTGAAGATGCCGCTATCTAGCCGCCATTCCGTTGATCTCGCTCCTATCGCTCGAAAGTCACATCGAGCATGTGCATCGCCGCGGCTTCGCACAGCGTGGGCTAACACATCGTTGCAGGGGACGCACCGCCTATCGGCGACGCGCCCTTGAACTTCGACGTTAGCCGTCATCATCCACAACTCAGCCAATCACCATGATCACACTCGAATTCCTCATCACCTCGCTGATCGTCGTTTTAGCGCCGGGAACGGGAGTTGTCTTCACCGTCTCCACCGGCCTCACTCGCGGTCGGCGCGCGAGCGTCTTTGCTGCTGTCGGTTGTACCTTGGGCATCCTTCCGCACCTTTTGGCCACTGTGTTTGGCCTCGCAGCGGTCATGCATACCAGCGCTTTGGCCTTTCAGATCCTCAAGTACGCCGGAGTCGCTTACCTCCTCTATCTGGCTGTGGCTACCTGGCGTGATCGCTCCGCCTTCTCGGTTGACGGCAGCATGTCCAAGGCGCCTGCTAGTGCCTTGGTGGTCAAGGCGTTTTTGCTCAACATCCTGAACCCCAAGCTCACCATTTTCTTTCTGGCGTTCTTGCCTCAGTTCGTCGATTCTGCGTCAAATCAGCCGCTCGCTCACCTGCTGTTTCTCAGCGCGGTCTTCATGGCAATGACCTTCGTGGTCTTTGTGATCTACGGCTTTCTGGCGCACGAGTTTCGTCGCTTCGTCATCGAGTCGGTCCGCGTTCAGAAGGCGTTGCGCTACGGGGTTGCGGCCACCTTTGCTGCGCTCGGTGCGCGGCTGGCAGCGAGCGAGCGATGACTGAACCCTTCACGCCACCTGTCGTCCGCCATCCGGCTAGGCCGCCTGCCGCCCGCAGGTGAGTTCAAACCTTCGGCGTCAATACTCGGACAAGCTGCAGCCATGGTTACTCGAAGAGAATTTATAGTTTCGACAACGGCGACTATCGGCGGACTGGCGACACTGCCTTCATGCGCACCGGAGACTATCGCCGACAGCTACGAAAATGTAGTCAGCAGTACTTGGCGTCACGGCGTGGTGAGCGCCGGCGACAAGCCGGCGCTCCTGCGCGAACTCGTGCGCTATGCGACCTTGGCCCCCTCCAGTCACAACTCGCAATGCTGGAAGTTTCGCCTCGAAGAGGGTTCCATTTCGATTTCGCCCGATTTGTCCCGAAGATGCCCCGTAGTGGACCCGGAGGATCACCACCTGTTCGTTTCGATCGGGTGTGCAACCGAAAACCTGTTACAGGCGGCGCTCGCCAATGGGCTGAAGGGAAATGTCGTTTTCGGTGATTCTGCGCGGAATGGGCCGCGGATATGGCTGGAACCCACGAAAGCGGTCGTGACCAGCCTGTTCAACGCAATACCGGAACGCCAGAGCACGCGGGCCGAATACGACAGTAAGCCGATTTCCACGAGTGAGCTTGCGCTGTTGGAGCAAGCCGGCCAAGGCAACGGCGTCCGGATCATTCTCCTCACCGCGCACGAGGCCATGGAAAACGTGCTTGAGTATGTCGTTCAGGGAAATACGGCGCAGATAAATGACCGTGCTTTCGTCGAGGAACTGAAAGCATGGATTCGTTTCAGCTCTCGTGACGCAGTCTGGACCGGAGACGGGCTGTATGCGGCATCGTCAGGGAACCCGTCTGTTCCTTCCTGGTTGGGCAGCCTGCTTTTTGAGTTGTTTTTCACGCCCAAGAGCGAGAACGACAAATACGCGAAATATGTGCGTAGTTCGGCCGGAATTGCGATTTTCGTTTCCGAGGCCGAGACCCCGGCGCAATGGATCGAAGTCGGGCGCTGTTATGAGCGCTTTGCGCTCCAGTCAACCGCTTTGGGAATCCGCAACGCGATGCTCAATCAACCAGTGGAAGTGTCGGCACTGAGGCCGCAGTTTTCGAGTTTCCTGGGGATTGGTCGTCGCAAGCCCGATTTGGTTGTTCGCTTTGGCCGCGGGCCAACATTGCCGTCATCGTTGCGAAGACCCCTTGAGGCGGTACTGATTTAATCAACCAAGGCCGGACTTTCCTGCTTCGCGACAGCACTGGGCACGGCGTCCCCCTTGGGGCGCTACGGTTTGCATGAGCGTCAAAAATGGCCAAAGTGGTTTCGGATTTCCAGAGGTCCATGGACTCTAATCTTTGTAGGTCGCCAAGTTCACTGCATCTCGCATAAGCGCAGGACCCCCTCCTCGACACGCTTCACGGCGATCACTTCAAGGCCGCTGATGGGCTAAAGGGGTTAGAAACACCGATAAACCAATACTCCATTATCGGAAACAACGCTGATCCATTCTGCTGCTTATTCGCATTGATCCAAGGAGAGGTCGGTGAGCGACTTCGAAACTTCGAGAAACTCCTTTTCTCTTCTCAGGAAAGCGTCGCAGACATCGGGATCAAATTGTTTTCCCCTTTCTTGCCGGATGATCGACACGGTCTCTTGATGGGAAACAGCAGACTTGTAGCAACGCCTTGAGGTCAAAGCATCATAGACGTCGGCGAGCGCCATGATGCGTGCGGAGATCGGAATTTCCTCGCCTCGCATTCCGAAGGGGTAGCCTTTACCATCCCATCGTTCGTGGTGAGCCAAGGTAATTTTCCGCGCAATGGTCAAAAAGCTTCTGAATTCAAGCTTTGCCTCGGCCTCGTTAAGGATTGATGCGCCCAACTCGCAATGGGTTTTGATGATCTCGAACTCTTCCGCATCCAGCCGGCCTTTTTTCAGAAGAATGGCATCGGGGATGCCGACTTTCCCGATATCGTGCAGCAATGACGCGCGCACGATGTCGGCAATGTAATCGGGAGTCAGATAGGAGCGGAATTTTGGCAACAAGGCCAACTCGTCGGCCAGAATCTGGACAAATTCACGGCATCGTTTCAGATGGTTTCCTGTTTCCTTGTCCCTCAATTCGGCTTGCCGTGCGAGAGTAAAGATCGTCGCATTCTCGACTTGGACGAATTGCTTGTTCTTGACGAGGATTTCACTGTATTGCCGGCCGATAGACGAGAGCAAGTTCTTCTGGAGTTCGATCCCCAGGAGAACGAACACGGCGCCGAAGAAGAAAATGAAGCCGACGAAAATGCCACTGACGGCAAACGAGTCGAGGGCTAGCAGGACTAGAACGCCGAGATAGCCTACAAAAAAACACAGCATCAGGAACAGATGCAATTTTTCCAGATGCGGTATCCGCTTTTCGTTGGCGGGTAATAGGTCGCCAGCCAAACTCATCGTCTTCTTGTACTTGAAGATGCAGACGAGCATCAGCGCTGCACCCAAGGCAATCAACGTCAAAGACAAGCTGGAAAAACCTTCCATAACGAGCCCCTACACTTCGGTTTCAAACAGCAGATTACCTGATACGCGCTTACTCCATTTCGCGTAGCCTCAGAACGGCTTCCTCGACCCGACGCACGGCGATCACTTCGATGCCGCTGATCGCTTGTTTCGGTGTGTTCGCCTCGGGAATGATGGCTCGTGTGAAACCGAGCTTGGCGGCTTCCTTGAGGCGCTCCTGTCCGCGCGGCGCGGGGCGGATTTCGCCGGCCAAACCAACTTCACCAAAAACTATAAGTTTATTTGGCAATGCCTTGTTTTTTAATGAAGAGATGATCGCCAAAATCACCGCCAGATCGGCCGCCGGTTCGCCGATACGGACACCACCGACAGCGTTGACGAAAACGTCCTGATCGAAGCAGACGATGCCAGCGTGGCGATGCAACACGGCGAGCAACATGGCTAGGCGCTGTGCATCGAGGCCGACAGTCAGCCGGCGCGGGTTGCCGTGCGCCTGGTCGACGAGCGCCTGCACTTCGACGAGCAGCGGCCGCGTACCCTCCTGCGTCACCAGTACGCAGGAGCCGGGGACTTCCTGCCCGTGTTGCGAAAGGAACATCGCCGAAGGGTTGTTCACGCCTTTCAGTCCCTTGTCGGTCATCGCGAAAACGCCGAGCTCATTGACCGCGCCGTAACGGTTCTTGACGGCGCGAATGAGTCGGAAGCTCGAATGCGTGTCGCCCTCGAAATAAAGCACAGTATCGACGATGTGCTCCAACACGCGCGGCCCGGCCAACGCCCCCTCCTTGGTGACGTGGCCGACGAGGATGACGGTGACTCCGGTCTGCTTGGCGAGGCGGGTGAGCTGAGCGGCACACTCGCGCACTTGGGCGACCGATCCCGGCGCCGAGCTGAGTTGTTCCGACCATAGGGTCTGGATCGAATCGATCACCGCTACCTGCGGCTTTTCCGCCTGCAGCACGGCAAGAATCTTTTCGAGGTTGATCTCGGCGAGGAGCTTGAGTTTTTTTGTGTCGAGCGCAAGGCGCCGCGCGCGCATGGCGATCTGCTGCCCGGATTCCTCGCCGCTGACGTAGATGGCGTGATTGGCTTCGGAGAGGCGCGCCAGCGCCTGCAAGAGCAAAGTGCTCTTGCCGATACCCGGATCGCCGCCGAGCAGCACGACGCCGCCGGTAACCAAGCCGCCGCCGAGCGCCCGGTCGAACTCGCCGATGCCGGTCGGCAGGCGGTCTTCCTCACGCGCTTCGATCTCGGAGAGGTTTTGCAGCTTAGCCGTGCCACCGAGCGCAGCAAAGCGGCTGTTCGCTGCCGGGGCGCTTTCGGCGACCGTTTCGACAAGCGTATTCCAGAGCCCGCAACCCGGACATTGCCCCTGCCACTTAGGCGAGGTGGCGCCGCATTCGGTGCAGGAATAAATCGTTTTTACCTTGGCCATGCTCAGACTTCAACCAACGGCACACGCGGCGCCAGCGCGCAGAAGAGCTCGTAGCTGATGGTGCCGGCGGCGGTTGCGACGTCGTCGGCCGGCAGCCCCTCGCCCCAGAGCACGACCGGGCTATCGACGCCGGCTTGCGGTAGGTCGGTGAGGTCGCAGGCGAGCATGTCCATCGACACGCGACCGAGCGTGCGCGTGCGTTGCCCGGCCACCAATATCGGCGTCCCCGTCTCGGCGTGGCGCGGGTAACCATCGGCGTAGCCGCAGGCGACGATGCCGACCCGCGTCGGCTTGTCGGCAACGAATGTTCCCCCGTAGCCGACGCGTTCGCCGGCAGCGATTTCCTGCACCGCCAGAATCCGGCTTTCGAGCGTCATCACCGGCTGCAGGCCGAAGCTCGCCGCATTGACGTCGGCAAAGGGGCTACCGCCGTAGAGCATGATGCCCGGCCGCACCCAGTCATGCGCGGTTTCCGGGTAGCGCAGAACCGCCGCCGAGTTGGCAAGCGAAACCGGGCAATGCCAGCCGGTGCTCATCTGCGCGAAACGCTCCAGTTGCCAGTCGATGCCACGCTCGCCGTCGGCCTCGGCAAAATGCGACATCAGGGTGATGGTATCGATGCCTTGGGTCACCGCAAGTTGGCGGCGCAGTTCGGGAATTTGTTCCGGCACGAAACCGAGGCGATTCATGCCGGTGTTGAATTTGAGATAGACCGGCAGGCGCACCGGCAGTGCCGCGTCACGGATCGCCTGCAATTGTTCAAAACGGTGCACAGCAATGGTCAGACCGTGTTCAGCACAGACCTCCAGATCGTCGGGTTCAAAAAAACCTTCCAGCATCAGGATCGGCTGCCGAAAACCGGCTTCGCGCAAGGCAACCGCCTCAGCGAGATCGAGCATCGCAAAACCGTCGGCCACGTCGGCCAATGCATTGGCGGCACGCAGCAAACCGTGGCCGTAGGCATTGGCTTTGATCACCGCCCAGGCCTTGACCGGCTTTTCGTTTCCAGCGACGGATTTTTTGGCGATCAGGTAATTGTGGCGCAGGGCCTCGGTATTGATGCGGGCTTGGATCGGACGGGGCATGACGTTCTTGTTTTCCTGGCGAATCGATGTTCCCGGCCTTCGCGTGCAGCCGGCATATTCGCAACATTTTGCCTGATAAATCGTAGCCTGTCAGATGCAGTTATCGACAAATAGAGTTGAGCGCTTTGCTAACAAATGAACGCCATTCATGGTATAAATCCGCCACTACATAAGAGCAAACGCCGAATTTCAAATGCCATTAGGCTTTTACATCATCATGGCGGCGCAGTTTTTCTCCGCGCTCGCAGACAATGTCCTGTTGATTGTCGCCATTGCCGCCTTGCGTGACATGCATGCGCCGGCCTCCTATGAACCCCTCCTGAAAACCTTTTTTACCGTTTCTTATGTCGCTCTGGCAGCGTTTGTCGGCGCCTTTGCCGATTCGATGCCCAAGGGACGGGTCATGATGATCAGCAACACGATCAAGATTTTCGGATGCGCGATGATGTTTTTCACCATCCACCCATTATTGGCTTACGCCGTCGTCGGCCTCGGTGCGGCAGCCTACTCCCCGGCCAAATACGGCATCCTTACCGAATATCTGCCGCACCGCCAGCTCGTCGTTGCCAACGGATGGATTGAAGGCCTGACCGTCGGGGCCATCATCCTCGGCGTCGTCGTTGGCGGCACGCTGATCCAACCCGCAATCGCCAGCAAGATGCTTTCCTTCGATCTTCCTTTGCTCGATACCGGCATCGACACCACCAAGGAAATGGCACTCTGTTTCGTCACTTTCTTCTACCTGCTGGCCCTGCTCTTCAATATTTACATTCCGCATACGGGCGTCGACCACAAGGCGCTACACAAGAACCCGCTCTACCTGATCCGTGAATTCAACCACTGCCTGATGCTGCTCTGGCGAGACCGCCTCGGGCAAGTCTCCCTGGCTGTCACCACCCTGTTCTGGGGCGCCGGCGCAACCTTGCAGTTCATCGTCATCAAATGGGCGGAAGCGGCGCTCCACCTTGGCCTCTCCAAGTCAAGCATGCTGCAGGGGGTCGTCGCCATCGGCGTCGCGCTTGGCGCCGCCATCGCCGCCAAGCGCATCACCCTGCGCAAATCGGTCAGCGTCATCCCGATCGGCATCGCCATGGGCATCATCGTCCTAATCATGAATTTCGTGACCAATGTCTGGGTGGCCACGGTCTTGCTGGTCTTCGTCGGGGCGCTGTCCGGTTACTTCGTCGTGCCGATGAACGCGCTGCTGCAGCACCGCGGCCACATCCTGATGGGTGCCGGACACTCGATCGCGATCCAGAACTTCAACGAAAACCTGTCGATTCTGGTCATGACCGGCATGTATTACCTGATGATCCGGATGGACCTGTCAATCTACACAGTGATTACCCTGTTCGGACTTTTCGTCAGCGGCAGCATGTTCCTGGTCAAACGCCGCCATGAGGCGAACCAGCGCGATCATGATGACGTTGCTCACCTCGATGACTCGCCGCACTGAAAGCGGCTGATTAACCTATCGAACCGAGGCGCGCAACCCGTCGGGTCAAACCACAACACATTGCACGCCTTAGACTTTCTTTGTAAGCGTTGCGCTTCCTGCGGTCGGTTTCGTGCTCTTCGAGGATCAAAGACGTTTATAGGTTGAATCGGCGAATCTAGAGGATTAAAGGCGCATCCGACAACTCGTTCGGATTCTCGCCCGAGGCCGGGAAATACCGGGCCAGGATTTCGGTGATTTCCCCGATGGCCTGCACCGTACCGCCCTCGAAATTTCCGGCGCGAAAGGCCGCTTCCATGCGCTGGCAAACCCCTGCCCAGAAATCCGGAGCCACGCGAGCGTTGATGCCTCGGTCGGCCACAATCTCCACGCTCCGGTCAATCAACTGCACATAGATCAGGACACCACTATTTTCTTCGGTATCCCAAACCCCGTGCCGAGCAAATAACTCGACAGCCCGCGCTCTCACCGATTGATCGCTTAACAGCAGAGGAAAGGGCAAACCTGCTTCGACAACAAAACGAAGCTCGCCGCGATGCCGTTGCTCGGACTGGGTCACGGCTTTCTCGATGGCCTGCAAACCCGCCTTGCTAAACGTCCGCAAAACCCACCAATCGGGCAGCATCAAATGTCGGAACACTCTCGCCACGTGCATTACCATCTCCCCGAAGCGCCGCCGCCACCGAAACCGCCACCACCGCCGGAAAAACCGCCCGAGCCACCGCCCCAGGACGATCCCCCACCGAAACCGCCGCCATAACGACCGCCCCCCCCACCTCCGAACAGCGTGAAAATGAACACGCCCAGACCGGCAACGATCCCCAGAAGCAGCGAAGACAAAGCAACGGCCATAATGAGTCCCGAAACAATGCCAGCGACGCCTGCCCCGAGCAACCGCCCGAAAATGGCACGCATGATGCCACCGACAAAAACCACCAGAATGACGCCGAACCCCAACATCGATTCGAAATCGATATCGGAACCGGACTTGGCCTTAGAGGGCGCGGACAGCGGTTCGCCGTCGACCACCTTGATCATCGCCGTCACCCCGGCCTCAATCCCAGCGTAGAAGTCGCCCTGCCGGAAACGTGGCGTGATGATCTCGCTGATGATGCGCTTGGCCGTGGCGTCGTTGAGCGCGCCTTCAAGGCCATAACCTACCTCAATGCGCAGTCGGCGGTCGTTTTTAGCGATCAGCAGCAAGGCGCCGTCATTGACGCCCTTGCGCCCGAGTTTCCAGGATTCGACGACACGCAGCGCGTATTGCTCGATGGCCTCCGGTTGCACCGTCGGCACGATGAGGACGGCGATCTGCGCCCCCTTCCGCTGCTCGAACGCCGCCAACCGCGACTCAAGCTGACGGCTCTGGTCGGCGGAAAGCGTCGCCGTCCGGTCGACGACCCGCGCCGTCAGCGGGGGAACCGCCTGTAATTCCTGCGCCCCCGCCAGAACGGAGACGCCGAGCAGAACGGCGGCGATCAGGACGCGCAAGACGGCCATCATCGACCTCGCTTATTTCTTGCCGGCCGTACCGAAATCGACCTTGGGCGCGACCGAAATCGCCTTTTCATTCTCGACGCTGAAATTCGGCTTGACCTGATAACCGAAGACCATCGCCGTCAAGTTATTCGGGAAGGTACGCACCGAAACGTTGTAGGCCTCGACCGCTTTGATGTAGCGGTTGCGCGCCACCGTGATACGGTTTTCGGTTCCCTCAAGCTGCGCCTGCAAATCGCGGAAGGCACCGTCGGCCTTGAGATTGGGATAGTTTTCGGCGACCGCCAGCAGTCGAGACAACGCGCTGGTCAGTCCGGCCTGCGCCTGCTGGAACTTGGCAAAAGCCTGCGGATCGTTGATCAGTTCCGGCGTCACCTGGAGACTACCCACTTGCGCGCGCGCCTGTGCTACCTGGGTCAGCACCTCTTTTTCATGGCTGGCATACCCCTGGACGGTATTGACCAGATTCGGCACCAAATCGGCGCGGCGCTGGTACTGGTTGATCACTTCCGACCAGGCGGCTTTGGTTGCCTCATCCCCACTCTGAAACGTGTTGTAGCCGCAACCGGAAAGCAGGCTGACCATCAGGGCTAGAACGGCAAAAATCCGGAAACGCATCTTGATTTCCTCCAAAAGAAAGGCACGAAACACAATATAAATGGTGATGACGATCAAAATCACAAGAGCGGCAGGTTGCGCGCTTCCGGCGTGTCTTCGGCGGCTTTGACCTCGCGCATCAAGGCTCGGGCGCGGCAAAGATCCTCCCAGGCCTTGGCCTTGTCCGGCAACGTGCGCAGCAGATATGCCGGGTGATAGGTAACGACCACCGGAATCTCGCGCTCGCCCAAGCGATACGTCAGCGACTTGCCGCGCAGGCTTGCGAGCGAGCCCTCCTCGCCTAGCACGGCATGCACCGCGGCCTTGCCGAGCAGTACGATCAGTTTCGGCTGGATCAGTTCGATCTGGCGCTTGAGAAAACCGAAACAGGTCTTCATTTCGCCGGCCTCGGGCGTGCGGTTGCCGGGCGGACGGCATTTCACGGCGTTGGCGATATAGACATCCTCGCCGCGCTTGAGATCGATGGCGGCCAGCATCGCGTCGAGCAGCTGGCCGGCCTGGCCGACGAAGGGTTCGCCGCGCGCGTCCTCCTCGGCCCCCGGCCCTTCGCCGATGAACATCCAGTCGGCATTGCGGTCGCCGACTCCCGGCACCGCCTGCTTGCGCCCGGAACCCAAACCACAGGCGCGGCAATCGGAAATACATTCCAGCAGGGGTTCCCAATCCATCAGCGGAATCTGCTCGAACGCCGGTTGTTTTGCAGGCACGCTCGCGCCCTGCGCCGCAACTTCGGCGGTCGGCGGCGGACTGGCAAGCACCGCGCTTGCCGCAGCCTTGCCGGCAGGGATTTTTTCCCGCCGGGCGACGGACGGCTCATCACGCAGAACCCATTGCGGCGTCAGCCCCATCTCGTCGAGCATCTGCTTGCGCGTCAGGCTCATGCCGCCACCTCCTCGGTGCCGCAGGTCAGCACCAGCGCATCCTCGCGCCCGCCGATGGCCGGGTAGTAATCGCGCCGCCGCCCGATCTGCTTGAAGCCGAAGCTCTGGTACAAGGCGAGCGCGTTCGTGTTCGACGGACGCACTTCCAGCAACACCTTCTCCGCGCCCAGTTCGCGCGCCGCGTTAAACACCTCGCGCAATACTTGCGATCCGTAGCCCTTGCCCTGCTGCTTGGGAGAAACGCTGATCGAAAGCAGGTGTGCCTCGTCGACCACCGGCATGACCACGAAGTACCCGATCAGCTTGCCCTCCAGACGGAACACCCGGCACACGTAGCCGCTATCCATCGAATCCTTGAAATTTCCTCGCCCCCACGGGAACGGACAAACCAGGAATTCGATATTCATCACCTCGCCGAGATCGTCCTCGGTCATCGGCTGCATTTCGAGACATTGTGCGGTAACGGCGTTCATCAGGCGCGCCCGCCTTCGGCCAATCGCTCGGCCACCGTCTTGGCGACCTTGTCGCGCACGTAGAGCGGCACGGCATCGGCGGGGTCGATACGTTCGCCGCGCTCCAGTCGCGGCGCCGCCAGACGAACGACCGCTTCGGCGCTCGGCATCACCTCCGGCATCCAGACCTCGACCTGGCCCGAGAGCCGTTCGCGCAGCGCAGGATAGGCGCTCAGACCGTTGCCGCAGGCCAGCCAGCCAGTCCCCTCCGGTAGCGGCACCGCCTCAGGGGCATAAACACCCAGTTCGCCCTGCTGTTCGCCCTTCACGAAAATGCCGAAATAAACCTCGCCCATGCGCGCATCGAGCGCCACGATGACCCGTTCGCCACCGCTGGCCTGCGCCATCGCCTGCAAGGTGCCGATGCCGATCAGCGGCAAACCGCGCGCGACCGCCAGTCCCTGGGCGACGCCACAGGCGACCCGCAATCCGGTGAACGAACCCGGACCGGCGCCAAAAGCGATCCCATTGAGATCAGCAAAACCCAACCCGGCAGCGTCAAGCATCGATTGCGCCAAAGGCAACAGGGTTTCGGAATTGGAGCGCCCCAACGGGCACTCCCCCGCCACTACCTCGCCATCACGCCAAAGCGCAACAGAACCGGGGTCGGAAGCGGTTTCGAGAGCCAGAATAATCATGGGGCGTATTCTACCGGAACGACGAGCGTACACCCCGGCATGAACAATTGCTCCACAGCCTCGCAATCCATGCAAGAAGACGCTACTTGAGATTCCGTGCCGTCAGCAGCAAGACCTTGTTCGACACGAAATTGACGTCGATGCCGCGTTTCTCGTCGCCCCAAACGCAAGTGCGAATGCCCAACGCTTCATCGCAGCGCGCCGGGTCGCCGATGATCTGCTTGACCTCGTCGTAGCTCTGCCCGACCTTCAGCTTGTTATAGTTTTCGAGGTTCACGCGATCGATGCAGGCAGTCAAGGCCAGTGTAGCGACCAGAGCGGTCAGGCGAAACAGGATGGAGGTTTTCATGCGCGGCTCCTTGGCCAATGGGAGAGTGGGAAATTTCCAATTCTAATCGACAGCCGGAAAGGCCGGGAAAGCAGACTCCAGGGCACGGGGAATCGAGACTTTCGTTTCCCTGGAATCCGGCTGGCCGGACGCCGCCCATCGCTCGGTCAGTGCGGCCACAAGAAGTAAAGGTAGACGCCGAATAGCGCCAGCAACAATAGCCCTTCAAGTCGGTGAAGCAATCGCCCCGTGTAGAGCAGCGGAATCAGGAGCACCGTAAACCCGATCATGACCGCAGCGTCGACCCAGGATATCCCGGGCGCGTGAATCGGCGAAATGACGGAGGACACGCCAAGAATGGCGAGGATGTTGAACACATTCGAACCGACCACGTTGCCGATGGCGATATCCGGCTGCTTGCGGAGCGCTGCCACCACAGACGTCGCCAATTCCGGCATGCTGGTCCCCGCGGCAATAATCGTCAGACCGATCACAGCCTCGCTCACGCCAAACGCCCGCGCCAGAATGATCGAATGCTCGACCAGCAGACGTGAGCCCATCACCAGAATCGCCATGCCGGCAAGAATCAGACAGACATCGACCATCCAGTGTTTCGACTTTCCGGGCAATGCCTGCTCTTCAACATCGACATCGCTGGTCTTTGCTTCTTTGCGCGCCAACACGACATTCATGACCGTATAGGCAATGAATCCCAAAACCAGCATCGCGCCTTCAATGCGATCAAATCGATAGTCCTGAAACAGAACAATCATCAGACACGCCACCCCCAAAGCAATCGGGGCGTCGATCCTGATGATCTGACGATGCACTGGAATCGGACAGAGCAAAGCCGTAATACCCAGGATGACGCCGATGTTGAACACATTGGAGCCGACGACATTGCCCACCGAGATATCGCCTTGCTGAGTAAGCGCCGCCTTCACGCTCACGACCAGCTCGGGAGAACTGGTTCCGAAAGCCACGATCGTCAGCCCGACCATGAGCCGACTGAGACCTGCCCTCAGCGCCAGAGACGAACTACCCCGAACCAGCCCCTCAGCGCCGAAGAACAACAAAAGCAGCGCCAAACTGATAAAGGACAAGCTGGTGATCATAAAAAGCCGCTCATTCGTTCTAGCGAATCATTCGATTTCAAGACTCTTGCGCGACGTTTGCACAAAGACAACGCTATTAACAACACAAATCACTGCCCGATCGGCAGCATTACCGGGCGGTTCGGGCCACTGTTTCACCTTCCGTCCCGGCCGAGACCCAGCGCTTGGCAATCAAGGGATTTGCGGATGCGTTCAGACGAACTCTGACCGAGCGCTTTTCCGTCTGACACTCAAGACGGCGATGCCGCCTTGCCCCCCTTCTCGCCCTTGTTGCTCTTCTCGGCAGGAACAGCTTTCGCTTTTTTCATTTTGGGCTTGGCGGCTGGCCTGGACCGGCGCATGCGCATCAGGCGGCGACGGATTTCGTCCGAATCCATCCACAGATCGCTGCCCTTGAGAATGTGGTCGATCTCGGTTTCCGTGAGGAAGGGGGTGCACAGCCGCACCATCACCTTCTCGAACCAACTGCTAACCGCAATGACCTCGGCCTGCTGCTCGTTGCCCTTGCCCGCGAAACTGCCGGAATAAATGTGGAACATCAACTGGCAGTTGTCGTGCACCACCAATTCATCGCCACACAGGAAAATGAATGCCGCCATCGAATAGGCGCGCGCCTCAAGCACCGTGATCACCCTGGCCTCCGAGGCCAGGACGTTGTTGATGATCTGCAGGCCGGTATTGAAGTCGCCCCCCGACGAATTGAGATGCAGATAGATCAAATCGGTGTTGCTTGCCGAACGCAAGGTATAGAACAACTCGGTGTAATACTCCGGCTCAAGAATCTCGCCGCTCAGGTAATAGGAAATCTGGCGGATCGGCACCTGACGCTCATAACGCAGCAGTCCGCGAAAGACCGTGCTTTCGCTGCCCTCATCCTCGTCGCTGTCTCGACGGCTGTTTTTCCTCGACATGATGAACCCTCCCTTGCTTGCCTCGCTTTGATTATGGTTCAACTTTGGCCGGGACGCTAATTAAGCGGACAGGCCGGTATGAAGGAGGGCTATAGAAAACGGAAAAGAACGGAGACATTTGCCATTGGAATTGACGAGTCGATAAAAAATGAAATAACTCCGACCCCTTATTGGTCCTTATTGGTCAGAGCACCGAGTTAGTCGTAGCAGCAAACATGCCTGAAATTGGCGTTATAAACACGTGAGAGTTACAACGGAGAAACATATTTTTTCTTGAGCAAGATGCGAGCATTAGTCTGATCAATGTGCTTAAGAATTGGAGAAGAATCTGTACGGAATCGAAACCAGAAATACTCGCCGTGTTTGTTTCTTGATATCCGTATCAAGGTGTAGTCATCAATAGACCATCTCGCATCGCCGACAATTTCTTTGGTGCTTATAACTTGGGCATTGCTTGGGGTAAATGACAAACGCGGATCGTCGGATTTTATCGATAGTCTCCGATAGGTGGATTCCGCTTCGATCTTGTGCTTTTCCTTGTAGCGTTCGAGCTGAATGCGCTGAAAAACAATCAAAGCGCACAATAGAAGTAGTGCTATAGACATGCATATAGTATTCAAGGACATGACGACTAACGTGCTAGCTAACCGGCGCGCCGCTTGTCGGCGCGTCCGGGTTGAGCGGGGTGTTATGCCTATTGCGTGACAGCCGCCGGTATATAGAAAAGACGAGAATTGAAAACAGTGAGTACACCAAAAGCATTCCGATCGCCTTGGTTGGCAAACCCTCTGCTTTCAAAATGCTGGTGATATCTGAATTGAGACCTGAACGCGCCAAACCGGCTTTGAGGCGAAGGATTCTGTCGACATCAAGCAGATAGTGAAGCACTGGCCACATCAGAGTTGCATAAAACACCAATCGAGGCCTGCGCAACATTTTCATGAATAGTGCTACCAAGAATGAAAGCAGAGCGATGTTGGGCACAGTTGCAACAAAAACCAACGCTGCAACCAGAAGATATTGCGATCCTCTCGCGTAAAGCCAAGCATCAAGGTCCTTCACCAGAGGTACAAACCACTCAACGACGCTCTTTGTAGCCACGGGAATGATCGGAAAATCGATAACAAAATAGCCGAGTATCGCGCCACAGCATAGTGCAGCAACAGCCATCAATAATCGTTTGAGAAGACTAAGCATAATTAATAGTAGACGATAAAACTGTCGCCTAATCTGTCGACCTGTCTTCTAATCTGGAACACAGGGCAATAGTAATCCACTGTTTTCATTTGCATTTCCCATAAATCCCTAGTCCGACGCCAGATTATGCGACAAGCAAAGCGGACAACGGATTTTTGTCTGTCAATGACTTTAACATAAGCCGCGCTTGGCGGTTATTACCGACAGCATTGACACCCCGCACCAACACGCCAGCACTGAGAAACCCGGCGCAGCGAAAAAAGAACTTCATCCGCGTTGCGCTTGTCTCACCGGCCTTCCGTTTTCTGCGATGATACGACCCCATGTCGGTCGATTCGAACCCATCTCCAAAACTTAACCTGCGCGCGCTGGCCAATGGCAGCATGATGGTCACGCTGACGGTTCTCTTTATCTTTGCCGAGGCCTTCGGCCCGGCCTCACTCAAGGTCTGGGCCGGGATCGTCGGCGCGGTTTACATGCTGAGCGTCGCCCGCGACGTGCGCTGGTCGCGGCGCGCCTTTGTCGCCATCGGCTTGGCGCTTTCGGTGTTTGCCGTCGCCAGCCGCGAAGATGGCTGGGCGCTGGTCGGGCAAGCGCTTTCTGCGGGCGGCTTCGTCATCGGTTTTTTCATTGCGCTGACGACGCTGCGCACGGCGGCGGCTTCGTCGCCGTCGATCCGCCGCTGCGGCGAGTATTTGTCGACGCGGACGCCGGGCCTGCGCTATCTGGCCCTCACCACCGGCGGACACCTTTTTTCGCTGGTCCTGAATTACGGCTCGATCTCGCTGCTCGGCACCTTGGTCGAGCAGGCGGAAAACGGGCCGGACGGCAAGCCGCGCAATGCGGTGCGCATGCGCCGCATGCTGATGGCGATCCAGCGCGGTTTCGTCACCACGCTGTGCTGGTCGCCGCTGGCGTTTTCGATGGCCGTCGGCACGGTGGTCATTACCGGCAGCACCTGGGAGGGGACGGTGGGCTACGGTCTGCTCAGCGCCTTGCTCCTGAGCCTGGTCGGCTGGGGCGTGGATACGGTGTTCAAGCCGCCGCGCCCGGCCAACGCGCCGCCACCGCCCACGCCGCTCGGGTCGATCAAAGCAGTCTTGCCCTTGCTGCTGCTCCTGCTGTGCATCGTCGTGGCTGTGGGGGCAATGCGGTGGCTGAGCGGATTACGCATTTCCGTTGCCGTCATGGCGGTGGTGCCGCTGGTCAGCGTGCTCTGGATCGCGCTGCAAACGGCCATGCCGGAGCCTCCGAAAACCCGGGTTGCTTCCGTTCCGCGCGAAGTTGGCCGACGCTGCCTGGATTATCTGGTGCGCGAACTCGATAACTACAAGTCGGAAATGGTGCTGCTCTACATGGCTGGCTTTATCGGCAAGCTGGGCGGCGCCCTCGCCCTGCCGCTGGTCACCGGCCAACACCTCGATTTCAGCACCATTCCGACTTGGGCGATCCTGTCCGGCATCGTTTGCGGCTTGCCGCTGCTCGGCCAGATCGGCATGCATCCGATCCTCGCCGTGTCTCTGATCGGCCCCCTGCTGCCCGACCCGTCGCTGATGGGCATCTCGCCGAACATCCTGCTCATGGCCATCTGCATCGGCTGGTCGTTCAGCGGCGCGACGTCGCCGTTCACTGCGACGGTGCTACTGGTTGCCTATTTCGGCAAGGTGAGCGCGGCGACCGTCGGCCTGCGCTGGAACGCCTGGTACTGGGGATTGGGGGCGTTGGTCGGCTCCCTGTGGGTCGTCGCGTTGGCCCGATTGACCGCGTAACCGCCTCTAATTCAAGCTTCCCTGAACGTCAGGGTAAAGCAGGTTTCGCCGGCCTGCGATGTCACCGAGACGCTGCCACCGTGCGCTTCGACGATGGATTTGACGATGGCCAGCCCGAGGCCGGTGTGCGTGCCGTCACCGGTGCGCGAGTGGTCGGCGCGGAAGAAGCGGTCGAACAGGCGGGGGAGATATTCGGCGGCAATGGTTTCGCCCGTATTGCGGATATCGATGGCAACCCTACCCGACTCCGCCCGCCGGATCGCGATGTCGACCCGCCCGGCCGGCGGCGTATGGCGGATCGCGTTACCGAGCAGGTTGCTGATGGCGCGGCGGATCATCAATGAATCGCCTTCGATGCGGGCGCTGCCCGTCACCTTGACTGCCACGCCCTTCTCCTCGGCGGCCAGGCCGTGGTATTCAACGAGATCGGCGATCAGCGCTTCGAGATCGAGCGCCTCCCGCGAGGACACGAACTGGCCTTCGTCCGCCTTGGCGAGAAAAAGCATGTCCGCGATCATCCGCGACAGACGCTCGAACTCTTCGATGTTCGACGCCAGCACATCGCGGTATGCCTCGGCGCTTCTCGGCTTCGACAGCATGACTTGTGTCTCGGTCAGCAGGTTGCTGACCGGCGTCCGGAATTCGTGCGCGAGATCGGAAGAGAAATCGTTGAGCCGGCGGAACGAGACTTCGAGCCGCGCCAGCATGGTGTTGAGGGTTTCGGCCAACGCGGCGAGTTCGACCGGAACGGCGTCCGCGTCGAGCCGGTCGTGCAAACTCCGGGCGGTGATACCAGCAGCCTTGTCCTTGATGGCCTGCAATGGCGCCAGCCCCTGCCGCGCAGCGAGCCAGCCCAGCAGCCCCGTCAGCCCGGCGGCGAGCACGACAAACCCCCACAGGGTGACGCGAAAGGCGGCCATGAAATGTTCGTGGTGCGTGATATCGGTGGCCACGGCGACGGTCGCCCAGGGTGCGTCCGGAATCGCCGTCGGCATATTGACGGACAGCCCGCGGAAGGGTGTATTGTCGGACGCGTTCCAGACGGTAGGCGACAATGTTTCGCCCGCCGCCGGCTGAGACAGCAGCGCGTGCGGAAATTCGGCATCGCGGGTGACAAAGAGCCGTTGCCCGTCAGGAGCGATGACGACGATTGCCATGCCGCCGCTGCCAACCAGCAGATCATCGAGTTGCTGCGGCACATGCACGAGGTCGCCGGCTTTCCCCACTTTTTCGAGGACGTGGCGGACGAGTTCAAGCTTGCCGCCGAGCAGTTCCAAGTCCTGCTCGACGAAGTGCTGTTCGACGGCACGGCCGATGAGTGCCCCGAGACCGAGGAGGACGGCGGTCGACGCTGCGGCGAAAAGCAGAGTCAGCCGCCAGGTCAGCGAGATGCGGCGAGTCATGCCGCTCCCGATTCTTCGAGGACGTAGCCCATGCCACGCAGGGTTCGGATCAGCTTGACGTCGAAATCGTCGTCGATCTTGGCGCGCAGCCGGCGCACCGCGACTTCGACGACGTTGGTGTCGCTGTCGAAATTCATGTCCCAGACCTGCGAGGCGATCAGCGATCTCGGCAACACTTCCCCTTTACGTCGCATTAGGAGTTCGAGCAGCGCGAATTCCTTGGCGGTGAGATCAATGCGCCGCCCGGAGCGCATGGCTCGGCGGCGGATAAGATCGAGTTCAAGATCGGCCGCGTGCAAGACTTCCACCTCCTTGGCCTTGCTTCCCCGGCGCAGCAGGGTCCGCACCCGGGCCAGCAATTCGGCGAAGGCAAACGGTTTGACGAGATAGTCGTCGGCGCCCAGTTCGAGGCCGCGCACCCGGTCGTCAATTTGATCGCGTGCGGTCAGAAACAAGACCGGCATGTCCTTGCCGGCGGCGCGGATGCCGCGCAACACGCCCCAACCGTCGATGCCGGGGAGCATGACATCGAGTATGGCGAGGTCGTAATCGCCGGTCAGGGCTTCGTGCAAACCGTCGCGCCCGTCGCGGACGAGATCGACGACGAATCCTGCCTCCTGCAACCCCTGCCGGAGATAGTCGCCGGTTTTCGGTTCGTCTTCCACGACCAGAATTTTCATTTCACTCCTCGCGTTCCACAACACAGACGCATGATGAAGCATACCCGCCTGATGCGGCGAAAGATTACGGGAATGTAATCTTTCTGTCAGCTTACGGTCGACGTGCGTTCCCTAGACTTGCCTCATCCGAACTCAAAGGGAAATCGACATGAAATCACGCCTCCCGGCTTTTCTGCTTTTGACCGCCCTGTTTTCCGCTCCCCCGTCCTGGGCCGAAACCGGCGGCACCCTCGAAGTTTACAAATCGCCGTATTGCGGTTGTTGCGGAAAATGGGTCGATCACATGCGCGCTAACGGTTTCAAGGTCAGCGTTCACGAGATCGAAAACGTCCCTGCCAAACGCCAACAACTAGGCATGCCGGACGCGCTGGGATCGTGTCACAGCGCCAGGATCGGCAACTATGTGATCGAAGGCCATGTCCCCGCCGCCGACATCAAACGGCTGCTCAAGGAAAAACCGAAAGCCCTGGGGCTCGCCGTGCCGGGCATGCCGGCCGGATCGCCCGGCATGGACATCCCGAATTCGCCGCCCTATTCGACTCTGCTCGTGCGCAGCGACGGCAGCACCCGCAATTTTGCAACCCACTAATCCTTTGAAGGAGACCCTCTTGAAAAACCTGATTGCCATCCCCCTGATCGCCCTCGCCTCGGCCACCGCCCTTCCCGCCCTGGCGGCCGACGGGCATGACATGCACGGCAGCCATGGAGCCATGCACTCCACGGCTGAAAACGGCTTTGTCGAAGGCGTCGTCAAGAAGGTCGACAAGGCCGCCGGCAAGGTAACGGTGGCGCACGGCCCGCTGACCAACCTGAATATGCCGGCGATGACGATGGTCTTCCGCGTCAAGGACGCCGCCTGGTTCGACCGGATGCAGCCGGGCGGCAAGATCCGCTTCGTCGCCGATTCGGTCAACGGTGCCCTCACCATCGTTCGTCTCGACGGCGCAAAATGAAACGTCCGGGCCGGGTTTTCCTGCTGCTGCTGGCCTCGATCCTGATTCAGCCGCTTGCCGTGCTGGCGGGGGAAGTTATCCCCGGCCGCAATCTGGATGGCCTGCTCGAGTACGCGCGCGGCAACAATCCGGATTACTCGGCCATGCGCTACGAAGCTGAAGCGGCGGACGAACGGGCGATGGCGGCGGGTGCCTTGCCCGATCCGAAACTGAGAACCGAGCTGATGAATATCACGCGCTCCGGCGATCAGAATGCAACGCTCTCGCCGAGCCGGGTCGGCAGCACCAAGTACACCGTGCTGCAGGAACTCCCCTGGTTCGGTAAGCGCGATCTGCAGCGCAAGATCGCAGAATCGGAAGCTGCCGGCATGCAAGGCCAGGTGCGCGCCACTTGGTCGGAGTTGTCCACCCGCATCAAATCAACCTTTGCCCGGCTGTATTTTGTTCAGAACAACGAACGCCTGCTGCGGGAAATCCTCGTCCTCATGCAGCGGTTGGAGAAAGTCGCGCAGGTTCGTTACGAAAACGGACTCGCGCCGCAACAGGACGTGATCCGGGCGCAGGTCGAACAAACGGCGATGCGCAACGAACTGATCTCCCTCGACAACGAACGTGGTCGCCTGAGCGCGACCATGAACGCCCTGCTGGCAAGACCGGCGCAAGCCGCGCTGGCTGGAGCGGAAGTATTGCGGCCCTTGCCCTCCCCGGCGGCCCTTGATTACTCCGGCCTTGAGGAGCGCGTGCGCCTGCGTAACCCGCAACTCTTCGTCGAAGACGCGAAGATCAAGTCCGCCGAAAACAGCCGCGATCTGACTTACAGAAACCGCTATCCGGACTTCATGGTGGGCGTTTCTCCGACCCAGGTCCAGAACGACGTCAAGGAGTGGGCCATCATGTTCGAGGTCAATATCCCGCTGCAGCAAGCGTCGCGGCGGGGGAAAGAACGCGCCTCGGAGTCGATGCTTTCCGCCGCCCGCATGCGCAAGGCGGCGACCGAAAATCAGGTTCTGGGCGATCTTTCGGCGAACCTGACCGGAATCGACGCCGCACGCCGAACCGAACGGCTCATCGAAACCAGCCTGCTGCCCCAGGCCGAGTTGAGCTTCCGCTCAGCGCTGGTTGGTTATGAAAACGGGAAAGTCGATTTCGCGACGCTGATCGAGGCGCAACGGCAAATCCTCCAGGCCAGGCAAAACCGTCTCCAGGCACAAACGGAAGCCCGAATCAGGCTGGCCGACATCGAAAAACTATTGGGAGAAGAACTTTGATCCGGAAACATGGGAAATCCTTGGCCGCAATCGCGCTCGTCGCCTTGGCGACGGTCGGCGGCTACTGGGCAGGCAGCCGCTCCGTGCTTTCTGGCTCGACGGCCGACGGCGCATCTTCGGTTGATCATTCCGAGAACGCTGCACAACCGGGCAAGAAACCGCGCAAACTGCTGTATTACCGCAACCCGATGGGTTTACCGGACACTTCGCCGACGCCGAAGAAAGACTCGATGGGGATGGATTACATCGCAGTCTATGAGGGCGAAGACGATGCCGAACCAGCGTCTTCCGGGCGCGTAAAAATCAGCCCGGAGAAAATCCAGGAAATGGGCGTGCGCACGGAAACCGTGCAACGCCGCGAACTGACCCGGACGGTGCTCTCCGCCGGACGCGTCGAACCCGACGAGCGGCGCATTTTCGCCATCGCCCCCAAGTTCGAGGGGTATGTCGAACGCTTGCGCGTCAACACCACCGGACAGCTTGTCAAAAAAGGCGAAGCTTTATTTGATGTATACAGCCCGGAACTCGTTTCGGCGCAGCGCGAGTACTCGATCGCCGCGCAGGGACTCGATGCCTTGAAGCATGCCGACGATGCCGCGCAATCCGGAATGCGGCAACTCACTCAGGCCAGTCTGCAAAGACTGCGCAACTGGGATATTTCAGAGGGACAGATCCGTAACCTCTCCGGATCGGGCAAGGAACGCCGTGCCTTGAGTTACCTCTCTCCTGTCTCCGGCGTCGTCACCGAGAAAAAAGCCGTCCAGGGCATGCGCTTCATGCCCGGCGAAACGCTGTACCAGATTGCCGATCTGAGTTCGGTCTGGATCATCGCCGATGTATTCGAGCAGGACATCGCTTCGGTCGGCACCGGCGCGCCGGCACGAATCAAGATCAATGCCTATCCGGATAAGACTTTCGAGGGTAAGGTGACTTACGTCTACCCGACCCTGAACGCGGCAACGCGTACGGTGCCGGTGCGCATCGAACTCGCCAACCCGGGGCTGCAGCTCAAACCGGCGATGTTCGCCAGCGTCGAGTTGCCGGTCGCTTCCGCTGCCGCCGCGCTGACCGTGCCGCTGTCGGCCGTCATCGACAGCGGCACGCGCCAGACCGTCCTCGTCGACCTCGGCAAAGGACGCTTCGAACCGCGACAAGTCAGCCTGGGCGCCCGTAACGCCGACTTCGTGGAAATCCGCGATGGCGTCAAGGAAGGCGAGCAGGTCGTCGTTGCCGCCAATTTCCTGATCGACGCCGAGAGCAATCTCAAGGCGGCATTGAGCGGCTTCGGCAACGCCGGCCAGGAGGCGTCCGGCGCGACGCGGAGTCCGGGCCACAAAGGCGAAGGCAAGGTCGACGACCTGGACGTCAAGGCCGGCGCCGTGTCGCTGGAGCATAAACCGATCGCCAGCCTCAACTGGCCGTCGATGACCATGGAATTCAAGCTGGCCAACGAATCGCTGTTCAAGGACCTGAAACCGGGCCTTGAGGTGAAGTTCGAGTTCGTCGAGCGACAACCGGGTGAATGGGTGATCACGAAAATTCAACCACTAACGGGCAGCTCGCACGCCGGCCACTGACCCGCCAAGGGAGATAAAAACATGCTGGTCAAACTCATCGACTGGTCGGGCCGTAACCGCTTTCTGGTGCTGCTCGCCACTGCATTCGTCGTTTTCGCCGGCGTGTTTTCGGTGCTGCGAACGCCGATCGACGCCCTGCCCGATCTCTCCGACGTGCAGGTCATCGTTTACACTGAATATCCCGGCCAGGCGCCGCAGGTCGTCGAGGATCAGGTGACCTACCCGCTGACCACGGCCCTGCTCTCGGTACCGAAATCGAAAGTGGTCCGCGGTTTTTCGTTCTTTGGCGCTTCCTTCGTCTATATCATTTTCGAGGACGGCACCGACATCTACTGGGCGCGATCGCGCGTCCTCGAATATCTCAACTTCGCTTCCGGACGCATGCCCAAAGGTGTCACGCCGCAAATCGGCCCGGACGCAACCGGCGTCGGCTGGGTCTATCAATACGTGCTGCTGGCCAAGGAAAAAACGCTGGCCGAACTGCGCTCGATCCAGGACTGGTACGTCCGCTATCAATTGACCAAGGCGCACGGCGTCTCGGAAGTCGCCTCGGTCGGCGGCTTCGTGCAGACCTACCAGGTGACCGTCGATCCGGTCAAACTGCGTGCCTACGGTATTCCGCTGATGAAGATTGCCCAGGTCATCCGAGATTCCAACCGCGACGTCGGCGGCCGCGTCGTGGAAATGGCCGAGACCGAGTATATGGTGCGCGGCCAGGGCTACCTGCGCGGCAAGGAAGATATCGAGTCGCTCGTCGTCAAGGCGTCCAGCGGACTGGGCGGCGGCACGCCGGTCCTCATCCGCGACATTGCACGCGTCGAACTTGCGCCCGACGAGCGGCGCGGCTTGACCGAACTCAACGGTGAGGGGGAGGTGGTCTCCGGCATCGCCATGGCACGCTACGGACAGAACGCTTTGGAGGTCATCCACAACGTCAAGGAGAAGATCGCCGAAATTACCCAGGGGCTGCCCGAAGGCGTCAGCATTGAACCGGTTTATGATCGTTCGCAGCTCATCCATCGCGCCATCGAAACGCTCAAGTACACGTTGATCGAGGAATCGGTGATCGTGGCGCTGGTCTGCCTGGTGTTTCTGATGCACGCCCGTAGTGCACTGGTCGCCATCCTGATGCTGCCGGTGGGCATCCTGATGGCGTTCATCGCCATGCGCGCCTTGGGCATGAATTCCAACATCATGAGTCTGGGCGGAATCGCCATCGCCATCGGCGCGATGATCGACGCCGCGATCGTGATGATCGAAAACGCCCACAAACACCTCGAACGCCTTCCCGCCGAACATTCGCGAAGCGATCGCGCGCTGGCGATGCTCGACGCCTGCAAGGAAGTCGGCCCGTCGCTGTTCTTTTCGTTACTGATCATCACCGTTTCGTTCCTGCCTGTTTTCAGCCTCGAAGGCCAGGAAGGACGGCTGTTCTCGCCGTTGGCGTATACCAAGACTTTCGCCATGGGGGCCGCCTCGCTCCTCTCGGTGACGCTGGTGCCGGTCCTCATGCTGATGTTCATCCACGGCAGGATTCTTCCGGAGTCGGAAAATCCGGTTAACCGTTTCCTGATCCGCGTCTATCGCCCGGTCATTGCCTGGGTGATGAGCCGAAAGAAAACGACCTTACTCATCGCGTTGTTAACGCTCGTCGCGACGATTTATCCGGCCTCCCGCCTCGGTTCGGAGTTCATGCCGACCCTCAACGAGGGCTCGCTCCTCTACATGCCGGCCTCGCTGCCGGGAATGTCGGTCACCAAGGCGGCGGAACTCATGCAGACGCAGAACAAGATCATCAAGAGCTTCCCCGAGGTCGAATCGGTCTGGGGCAAGGCCGGACGCGCCAATACGGCGACCGACCCGGCGCCGCTGGAAATGTTCGAGACGGTGATCAACCTCAAGCCGGAATCGGAATGGCGTCCCGGCATGACGACCGACAAGTTGATTGCCGAACTGGACAAGGCGGTGCAATTCCCCGGCGTCGCCAACTCATGGACGATGCCGATCAAGGCGCGCATCGACATGCTGTCTACCGGCATCCGCACGCCGATCGGCATCAAGGTCTTCGGCAACGATCTTGGCGAAATGGAAAAGCTGGCGAAGCAGATCGAGGCCGTAGTGAGAGATGTCCCCGGCACATCCAGCGCCTACGCTGAACGCATCACAGGTGGCTATTACCTGAACATCGAACCGGACCACCTGCAACTGGCGAGGTACGGGCTGGCGGTTGGCGAATTGCAGAATGTCATTGGCAGCGCGTTGGGCGGGGAAATGGTGACGACGACCGTCGAGGGCCGCGAACGCTACGGCGTCACCGTCCGCTATCCCCGGGAATTGCGCAGCGACCCGCATCAGATCGCCCACGAAATTCTGGTGCCGACCGAAAACGGCGCCATGATCCCGCTTGGCCAACTCGCCAAGGTCAGCATCGCCCGCGGCGCGCCGGGAATCCGGACCGAAAACGCTCTGCTCTCAGCTTACATCTACGTCGATATCCGCGATCGCGACATCGGCGGCTACGTCGCCGACGCCAAGAAAGCCGTCGCCGAACAGGTCAGCTTCCCGCCTGGGTACTACATCACCTGGAGCGGCCAGTTCGAATACATGGAGCGCGCCATCGCCAAAATGAAGGTCGTCATTCCGCTAACGTTGCTGATCATTTTCCTGTTGCTCTATCTGAACTTCAAACGCCTTGCCGAGACGCTGATCGTCATGCTCTCGGTGCCGTTCGCGCTGGTCGGCGGCGTCTGGCTGATGTGGCTGCTCGGCTACAACCTTTCGGTTGCCGTCGCCATCGGCTTCATCGCCCTCGCCGGTGTCGCGGCGGAGACCGGCGTCATCATGCTGATCTACCTCGACCACTCGTGGCAGGCAATCAGTGCGCAACGCCTGGCCTCAGGACGCCAACCCGATGCGAAAGATCTTTACGCGGCGGTGATGGAAGGTGCGGTCGAACGCGTCCGCCCGAAAATGATGACCGTCGTCGCCATCATGGCCGGCCTGCTCCCGATCCTCTGGAGCAGCGGCACGGGTTCGGAAGTCATGAGCCGCATCGCCGCGCCGATGGTCGGCGGCATGATTTCATCGACGATACTGACACTGGCCGTTATCCCGGCGATCTATGCTTTGGTCAAGCAGCGGCAAATCCAGCGACGCGCTGCAAAAGCCTCGGGTGATTGAAACTACGATTCGTAATATCTGACCTGGCCAAGACAAGGCACCCTGCTAACCAACTTACGATGAGAGCCAGATTCAGAAGGATTTTCGCTTTTCAAAAATATCGATGGTCAACTCGAAACAAGCGACCTTGCTGGATCACTGCGTCGCATACGCTGTCATTCGCTGGCGTGGTAGCGCTCGAGAATGACATCAACCATTTCAGGCAGCCCGTCCTCGGCAATGCCCAGTTCATCGAGAACACAGGATGAATTTCTGGCCCACTCTGGATCGACGATTCCTTGCTCCTGATGGTAGATATGCATGGCCAACTGCAAAATTGAGACCATCGTTCGCGATTCATGATCGTCGAGTCGGGCAATGTCGTGATGAAAACGAATCGCATCACAAATGAACCCAGGCAGTTTCCAGTATTTGGCCATCAAAAAGCCGATGACACAGTGGTCGGCGTTGAACTTTTCATCTTCTTCCGCAAGATTCGCCCAGCAACCACGCTCTTCGAGCCGCATTTCCTTGCAGTAGTTGGGGAATCGCTGCATCAGAACCGGGACGCCGCAATCATGGAAAGTCCCGGCCAGGCAAGCCTGATCCGGAAAAATATTGCAGACGGTAACCCGGTCCGCAGCAATCAACATCGACAGATCTGCAATGGCGTGAGAGCGTGCCCAATAAGACTCGAAAGCCTTACGATTTTTTTTGCTCGGCAGCGCCGACATGAGCGAGATGGCCCGCACCAGATTGAAAGTCTGATGCGCGCCAATCGCCTGAAAAATCTGCAAGACTGAAGTGAAAGGCTGAAAACGATGATACGACGTGTTTTTAACCACGCGAAATAAAGCAGCAACAATCCCCGGATCGGCAGATACGATGCTCGCCATTTTGCGCACATCGGTTTCTTCACTTTGCAATGCTTCCTGTAGCTCAACCAGCACACTTGGCTGCGGCGGTATGGTTACGCCTTGCTCGAACAAGTTAAGAATATTATTTCTTTCTTCTTCTTGAAGCTCAGCCAGCAGCAATCTATCGACGCTCATACAACTCTTTCATTTCAAGCCTGAATTTGGGAAAGCAGAAACAACTCAGAAAATCCAATCGACGCTGTGCCCTCCTTCCCGGCTTGCTATGTAAGCGTCCGGGAAGGCTATTCCATGCAACACGAAACTATTTACTCGTCATCGCATTCACCGTCATGGACATGGCCGTGCTCGATCTCGTCGACGCTCGCCAGTCGAATTCCGGTCACGGTACAGGTAAAAACAAGCGCCATGCCGGCCAAGGGATGATTGCCATCGAGGACAACTTTGTCGTCGGCAATATCGGTCACGCGGTAAATCAGGATGTCGTCATCATCCCCGCCTTCCGGCACGCCTTCGAACTGCATGCCGATCTGTAATTCCTTTGGAAACCCTTTGCGCGGTTCGATCTGGATCAGTTCGGCGTCGTATTCGCCGAAGGCGTCATCAGGTTGCATCTTGACGATGACGGATTCGCCAACCTTTTTCCCGTGCACGGCTTCCTCGATCATCGGAAAAATGTCGTCGTAGCCGCCGTGAAGATAAACCAACGGTTCCTCGCCGGCATCCACAAGAACGCCATCGGGATCAGTTACGCTGTAATCAAGGGTAACCACGGAATTTTTTACAACTTGCATCGTCATGTATTGAGTTCCTTCACCGCACGCAGGACATCCAGCGCGTGGCCTTTGGCATTGACTCCGTATTGTGCGAGTCGGAGAACACCTTGTTTATCGATAATGAAGGTCGAACGCACGATGCCGTGCTTTTTGACGCCATCGACCTCCTTTGCCTGCCATACACCGTATTGCCTGCACACCTGCCCGTCCGCATCGGAAAGAAGACGCACCGATATGCCGTGCTTGTCGCAGAATTCGGCATGCTTGAGACAATCATCGCGGCTGACGCCCAGGACGATAGTTTCATGGGCGGCGAATTCTTCCTCATGATCGGAAAAGTCTGTCGCTTCAAGCGTACAAATAGGCGTACCGTCCTTGGGGTAAAAAAACAGGACGACATTCCGCATGCCTCTGAAGCGATTAATGTCGACGGTTTCCATATCCGCATCCGGAAGAATGAACGGCGGTGCCTTCTGTCCGACTTTCAGCATGACGCCTCCTCGAAGACATGATCTGGGTGCAAGCCATCCGGTCGATTCGATTCTAACCAAGCTTCGGACGACTGACTACCGCAAATCCAACTTTCGCTCGCTTAGAATACTCACTCGAAGCCATTCGGACCGATGAAATCAATTGATGACGCACTCAATTCATTGAAATAATTGAACAACTCACTCTCACCCCCGGAGCCGCCATGAACTGTTTACGACGTGCAACACATTGTCTTCTCCCGCTTGGCCTCGCCATCCTGCTCAACGCATCACCGGCCACCGCTGCGTCGACGTTGATCGAACTCTCGGCGGAAGCAAGCACCCCGGCCCGAAATGATCTGGCTCGCGCCACGCTAACAGCCGAAGCAACCGGCACAACAGCAGGAGAAGTCGCCAGGCAGGTCAACACGCTGATGAGCGAAGCCTTGAAAATCTCGAAGAAATACGACAAGGTCAAGACGCAAAGCGCTGGTGCCAGCACCTATCCGATCTATACGAAAAACGGAAAAATTGAGACATGGCGCATGCGCTCAGAGCTCTTGCTCGAATCCCTCGATATAGAAGCACTTTCCGAATTAGTCGGGAAACTTCAATCGACGCTGGGCGTCGTCGGCCTGAACATGCGTCCCACGCCGGAAACCCGCCAAAAAGCTGAAAACGAAGCAATGCTGTCGGCGCTGGCAGCGTTCAGGGCGCGAGCATCCCTGTTTGCCGAAGCGATGGGAAAAACTTATTCGATCAAACAAATCTCGGTAAGCACTGGCGGCGGGCATCCCGTGCCACCGATGTTCCGTGTCGCGGCAAAACCCATGTTTTCAGAAGCGGCCCCGATGCCGATGGAAGCTGGAGAAACCATGATCACGGTGACGATCTCAGGGCAGATCGAACTGGCACCGTAAGCCGCAAGCGACCGCCCCCCTTCACCGCAAACGATCGCCCTTTTCCTTTCTGACAGGCTCCCGACTCGCAGGAATCTGCGCGGGAGAACCCTGTTCAGGAACGCGAACGAAGACTTCCCCCTGTTTGATCATGCCCAATTCGAAACGGGCGCGCTCCTCGATGGCGTCGTATCCTTGTTTCAGGTCGCGGACTTCGGCGTCAAGCCCGGCATTGCGCACTTCGAGTCGGGTGTTGTTTTCTTTCTGCTCCTGCAACTTGCGATCAACATCCCAAACGCGCAACCAGCCGCCCTTGCCGATCCACACGGGATACTGGAGCAGCACGAGCAAGGCAAACAGCGCGACGGAAAGCCAGCGCATGGTCAATGAGACGTCGCAAACCAGAAGTTGAACGGAAAACGCTTCATCGGATTTCCGCCCGAACACCCGGCTTCGCGACCCTCACGGCTTTATCTGAGATTGTAGAAAGCTTCGCGCCCCGGATAGCCAGCCGTATCGCCGAGATCCTCCTCGATACGAAGCAACTGGTTGTATTTGGCGATGCGATCCGAACGCGACAACGAACCCGTCTTGATCTGCAAGGCGTTCATGCCAACGGCGATATCGGCAATGGTACTGTCCTCGGTCTCGCCGGAACGATGAGAAATCACGGCGGTATAACCGGCCCGCTTGGCCATTTCGATAGCGGCGAAAGTTTCAGAAAGGGTACCGATCTGGTTAATCTTGATCAGGATCGAATTGGCAATCCCCTGTTTGATGCCTTCCTTGAAAATGCGCGTATTGGTCACGAACACGTCGTCACCGACGATCTGGATTTTCTTGCCCAAGCGCTCCGTAAGCTGCTTCCAGCCGTCCCAGTCGCCCTCGGCCATGCCGTCCTCAATGGTGACGATCGGGAAAGTTTCGACCAAATTGGCCAGATAATCGACCAGCTGTGCCGAAGTCAGTTGCAGCCCCTCGCCCTCGAGATGGTATTTGCCGTCCTTGTAGAACTCGGACGCCGCACAATCGAGACCAATCAAGACGTCTTCGCCAGGAAAATAACCGGCAGCCTCGATGGCTTGCACGATCACCTGCAGCGCTTCAGCATGGCTGGAGAGGTTCGGCGCGAAACCGCCTTCGTCGCCAACGGCCGTCGAGAAGCCTTTCTTGTCGAGCAGTTTCTTGAGCGCATGGAAAACTTCCGCGCCACAACGCAGAGCCTCGCGGAACGAGCCCTGGCTGACCGGCAGAATCATGAACTCTTGGAAGTCGAGGCTGTTGTTGGCATGCTCGCCGCCATTGATGATGTTCATCATCGGCACCGGCATCTGCATCGGCCCGGAACCACCAAAATAGCGGTAAAGCGGTAGTCCGGACTCTTCCGCGGCTGCTTTTGCCACCGCCATCGATACAGCGAGCATAGCGTTGGCCCCGAGACGAGACTTATTGTCGGTACCGTCAAGCTGAATCAAGGTCTGGTCGATAAACGCCTGCTCCTGAGCATCGAGGCCGATGATGGCCTCGGCGATTTCCGTGTTGACGTTCTCGACAGCTTGAGTAACCCCCTTGCCGAGATAACGGGTGAGATCGCCGTCACGCAGTTCGATCGCCTCGCGTGAACCGGTCGACGCGCCGGAGGGCACAGCCGCCCGCCCCATGACGCCGGACTCTAGCAGCACATCGCACTCGACAGTGGGATTGCCTCTGGAATCGAGAATTTCGCGGGCAACGACATCAACGACAGAACTCATAGGTCTTCCTTTATAACAAGAATGTTTCCGTAATTCCGTACAGACTGCGATCGATTATCGCATCTCCTCGAAACCAACACGTTTGACTAGGGCATCCAGCTCGACCAGCGAGGCCAGCAGGCTTTCCATGCGCGCCAAGGGCCAACTATTGGGGCCGTCCGACAAGGCCTGCTCTGGCCGGGGATGCGTTTCCATGAATAGCCCCGCAATCCCCACGGCGACGGCAGCACGCGCCAGCACCGGAACGAATTCGCGTTGTCCGCCGGAAACGGTGCCCTGCCCGCCTGGCAACTGCACCGAATGCGTCGCATCGTATACGACCGGACACTGCGTTTCGCGCATGATGGCCAGCGACCGCATGTCGGAAACGAGGTTGTTGTAGCCAAAGGACGCGCCGCGTTCACAAACCATGATGTTGTCGGCGCCGCCGTTGACTTCCCTGGCCTTAAGCACGACGTTCTTCATGTCGCCCGGCGCCAGAAACTGTCCCTTCTTGATATTGACGGGCTTGCCGCAGGCGGCGACGGCGTGGATGAAATCGGTCTGCCGACACAGAAATGCCGGCGTTTGCAGGACATCGACGACGGAAGCGACAGCGGCAATATCGGCTTCGTCATGCACATCGGTCAATACCGGCACACCGACCTGTCTCCGCACCTCGGAAAGTATGTGCAAACCACCTTCGAGACCAGGACCGCGCGCCGACTTGCCCGAACTGCGATTGGCCTTGTCGTAGGAGGCCTTGAAAATATACGGCACACCAAGCCTCGCACAGACTTCCTTCATTTGGCCGGCCACCTCGACGCAAAGCTCAAGCGACTCAGCGGTGCACGGCCCGGCAATCAGGAATAGCGGCTTGTCCAGCCCGACCTCGAATCCGCAAAGTTTCATACGTCGGCCTTGTTGTCGATGGCAGCACGAACGAAGGAGGTAAACAGCGGATGCCCAAATCGTGGTGACGACGTAAATTCCGGATGAAACTGGCAGCCAACAAACCAGGGATGCACGGATTTCGGCAATTCGACCATTTCACAGAGGTCAGTCCCTGGCGCACGACCAGCGACGATCAAACCCTTAGCCTCAAGTTCGCCAAGCAAGGTATTGTTAACTTCATAGCGATGACGATGGCGTTCAACGATCTCGGCCTGACCATAAATCTCCCTGGCCAGCGTACCTTCGGTCAATTTGCAACATTGCCCGCCCAAGCGCATTGTGCCGCCAAGATCGGAATTCTCGTCGCGCTTCTCGATTTTGCCGGAAGCATCCTGCCATTCGGTAATCAGGCCGATCACCGGATAGGGCGTTCCCTTTTCGAATTCGGTACTGTGCGCACCGGCCATCCCGGCGACGTCGCGCGCATATTCAACTACGGCAAGCTGCATGCCCAGGCAGATCCCGAGATAAGGAATCTTGTTTTCACGTGCATAGCGAATCGCCGCAATCTTGCCTTCGGTGCCCCGTTTTCCGAAGCCTCCGGGCACGAGGATAGCGTCCATGCCCTTGAGTGTGGCGCAGCCCCGGTTTTCGATCTCCTCGGAGTCGATGTAATGTACCTTCACCTTGCTGCGCGTATAAATGCCGGCATGAACCAGCGCCTCGGTCAGCGACTTGTAGGACTCGGTGAGATCGACATACTTGCCGACAAAGGCAATGTTCACCCGATGATCCGGATTCTCCAGGGCATACACGATATTCGACCACACGGAGAGATCGGCAGCCTTGGCGAGAATCTTCAAGCGATGGCAGACAATCTCGTCGAGCATCTGGTCGTGCAGCATGGCCGGAATCTTGTAGATCGAATCAGCGTCGAGCGCCTCAATCACCGCCTCGCGCTGCAAATTGCAGAACAAAGCGATTTTTGCCTTTTCCTCTTCAGGAATATGCCGATCCGCACGGCACAGCAGGATATCCGGCTGGATGCCGATTTCGCGCAATTCTTTCACCGAATGCTGCGTCGGCTTGGTTTTCAGCTCGCCGGCGGTCGGAATGTACGGCAACAAGGTAAGGTGGATGTAGCACGCGTTGTCACGCCCTACCTGCAACCCCATTTGGCGAATGGCTTCCAGAAACGGCAAGGATTCGATGTCGCCGACCGTGCCGCCGACTTCGACGATCGCCACGTCTGCGCCTTCGGCGCCACGGCGGATATGCGACTTGATCTCATCGGTAATGTGCGGAATGACCTGCACGGTTTTTCCGAGATACTCGCCGCGACGTTCCTTCTTGATCACCGTCTCATAAATCTGGCCGGTGGTAAAGTTGTTGGGTTTGCCCATTTTAGCGCTGGTAAAGCGCTCGTAATGCCCCAGATCGAGATCCGTCTCGGCACCATCTTCGGTCACGAAGACTTCGCCATGCTGGAACGGACTCATCGTTCCAGGATCGACATTGATATAGGGATCAAGTTTGAGGTGGGTGATCTTGATACCGCGTGATTCCAGTATCGCACCGAGAGAGGCGGCAGCAATGCCCTTACCAAGAGAGGACACTACACCGCCGGTAACGAAGACGTATTTGGTCATGAATATATCTGCAGCGGGAAAGCCGAATTGTAGCCGAAAACAAACTTACGGCAACAACATGATTTGCATGTTCCGATTCGCGTGACCTTCGTAAAGCGCTACAATCTAAACGGGTCTAAACTGCGATCAGTCAAACAAAAACGAGGCCGTCATGAGCGAAAAAAGAAAACTTTCCGGGACGAATCATAGAATTAAAATTCTCGGCGGCGCCTTTTGCCAAACCGGATTGATAGCGCTGACAGTACTTGGCTTGAGCCTTGCTGCTTGCAATAGGCAAACAGCAAATGAGACACCGAAGATTGACGCTCTTCCCGCCAAAGAATCCCCGGTCTCCAAAGCCGCCGTAATGGGTGATCTGACTGAAATCCGCAACCAGCTTGCGGCCGGAGAGGACATCAACGCCAAAGACGCACTAGGTCGAACTCCCCTACATATGGCTGCGTTCTATGCTCGGCTGAAAACCGCTGAATTACTGATTGAAAAAGGCGCTGACATCAATGCCAAAGACAATATTGGCATGACGCCATTACATGTCGCAGTCATATCAGGTGGCCGCCAAGTGGTTGAAATCCTATTAATCAAGCAAGCGGACATCACGGCCATCACTGAGGCTGGCCAAACCCCGCTCCATCTTTCCGCATCGACCGGCCAACCGAAACTTACCCGCTTCCTCATCGAACGGGGGGCGGACCCGAACGCCAAGGACAAAGAAGGCAAAACCCCGTTAGACTACGCTGTCCAGAACAAACACCCGCAAACGGCAGCGCAGTTACGATCGGCCTTAGCCAAGTCTGCGAAAAAATAACGCCCGGAAAGCGGTCTCAACAATCACCGGGTACTCTGCCCGGACAGAGGCGGCGAAGATCTTGTGCCCTATTGCCTATGACATTGATTCCCCGCCCCGAATCAACCCCACTGAGATGCCTTCAATAGCGAGAGTCTGTTTCCGCGTATCCACAATGATCGGCGAGAAATCGGGATTCTCGGCGATGAGTTCAACAATGTGTCCGTGTTTCCTGAAACGCTTGACCGTTACATCGTCATCGATCCTGGCGACAACGATCTGTCCGTTACGCGCCTCGCTACTGCGATGAACCGCCAACAGATCGCCATCGAGAATCCCGGCGTTGACCATCGAATATCCTTTGACTCGCAAGAGGAAATCAGCACGCGGCCGAAACAAGTTAGCATCCAAGGCATAACGCCCCTGCACATTCTCAACAGCAAGAATCGGACTACCCGCGGCAACGCTTCCGATCAAAGGTAACCCCAACTGCTCAACAAGTCGGATACCTCGCGCCGACCCCGGTTCAAGAACGACCACACCTTTTTTAGCGAGCGCCTTAAGATGCTCTTCAGCAGCGTTATGCGATGCAAAGCCGAAAGCATCCGCTATCTCGGCCCGCGTCGGTGGCGCGCCAAGCACCTCAAGCGTATTGCGAATGAAATCGAGAATTTCCTGTTGCCTCGTCGTCAACTTGACCATGTTCATAAGCTCTTTTTGGTAATGCTGTATTTTTATACAGTTCACGTAACAAGATCAAGAGGCAGCAAAAACCGACCTCACTCGGTAGTGTGTGTCGGCGACACGATAACAGCCACAACCGTCGCAACGACTGGCGCATCGCAAATTGACGGGGTTATGAAAGCCGATTCGCATTCGATGACCGCATGCATTCCTGACATCTTTGTCAGCCGCTGGCACCTGCATTTCCAAATGGGTGCAAACCACAAGCGACAGTTATCACGCTGGGTTGCCTGGAACTCCGTCCCAAGTCGGTTTCATTTCCCAAGAAGAAAAATCGCCCCCACAACCCACCTTGTAAAAGGCCGCTTGACTGTTCAGGACTCGAGCGCCACGACAATCGAATAAATCTCATCACCGGAAGCGGCAATCACTTCAGCCACTGTCCCTTGATCCATGCCAAGTGAAATAGCGGCATCAACCACCGGCACAACCCTCGAATCAAGCTCAAGGAAAGGATCTTGACGCGGCGACACCGCCTTGGCAACAAACAGTAAATCACCTAGCGTCGCTGGGGGCAGCTCGCCACTGAAACATCGCGAGGCAAGCACCGCATCGATAACGGAGGACGGCAAATTAAGCGCGTTGAGAACCATTTCTGAAGCCTGTGGCGCCAAGTCATTGATAGTCTCGGCAAAGACAACTTGGTCATCAAGCAATTCGGAAAATTCTGAAACTTTCGACAACAGATAAAAACGGCCCAGGTCGTGAACGATGCCGGCAAACATGGCCTCGTCAGCACTCAAGCGAGTCAGCTTTCGGGCCAGGACAACGGCAAGCGCCGCAACATGTACGCTACGTTCCCACAACAAATTGGAAAAACCGCGGCAAGAACTTGATTTTTGTGCCTGCCGCAACTGATCCATGATCAAAAGCATGGCCAGCGCTTTGATCGGCTCCATACCGATCCGTAGAACGGCTTGACGTACATCACGCACGGTCTGATTCAAGGGATTGAACGCGACTGAATTAGCCAAGCGAATCACCTTCGCAGACAACAGGGGTTCAGCCACGACGATCTTGGCTAGTGCGCCTAAGCCGATATCGGGGTTATCGACCGCTTTCAATACTCGACGGCTGGCATCGAGACTGGTCGGAAAATTGACGTCACCGATCGACGATGCGCTGATCGATTTCCTGAATGCTTCGGCTGATTCTTGTATGGATCGCGACACGGCGTGCTCCTTTTTGAATCGAATGTCAGATTTGCATTCTAAACTCACACCGGCATTTGTGAACAAACGATTCTAATGAGAAGCTATCATCAAAAATCGTAGCTTTCTGGCTCTGAAATCGCCCGATAACGGCAGACATCCGAAAACAAGGTGCATACATCAATTCATTTAACGCCCGGAGAAGCCCGATGCAAAAAGCTTTCATTCTCGCCCTCGACCAAGGAACCACGAGTTCCCGGGCCATCCTCTTTGACCGCGAAGGTTCGCTTTGCGGCTTGGTACAGCAGGAATATCCCCAACACTATCCACAACCAGGCCGCGTCGAACACGATGCGATGGATATCTGGAAGACGCAGCTTGCCGTCGCGCGCCGCGTCCTGCATGAAAACGGCGTCTCCGCAAACCAGATCGCCGCAGTCGGCATCACCAACCAGCGCGAAAGCACCGTACTGTGGGATCGTGCCAGTGGCGAACCGGTTTCCCGTGCCATCGTTTGGCAGGACAGGCGTACAGCGCCGTTCTGCGACGAGTTGATCGCCGCCGGACACAATGCCCTGATCCGGCGCAAAACTGGCCTTGAAATCGACGCCTATTTCTCCGGCACTAAACTCCGCTGGCTGCTTGATAACATTCCCGGCACCCGCGCCCGCGCCGAACGTGGCGAACTCGCCTTCGGCACCGTCGATAGCTGGCTGGTTTGGAATCTCAGCGGCGGACGCCGGCACGTCACCGACGTTTCAAACGCCTCGCGCACGATGCTATTCGACATCGAGCGCTGCTGCTGGGACGACGAACTGCTCGCGCTGCTCGACATCCCCGCCACCCTGCTTCCGGAAATCGTCGACAGCAGTGCGCAAATCGCGAGCATCGACGAAAACCTGTTTGGAGCGGCCATACCGCTGACGGGCATCGCAGGCGACCAGCAGGCGGCGACTTTCGGCCAGGCCTGCTTGCAGGAAGGAATGGCCAAGAATACCTATGGCACCGGCTGCTTCCTGCTCATGAACACCGGCGCGAAACCGATGGCTTCGAAACACCGTCTGCTGACCACAGTCGGCTGGCGGCGTAATGCGTCGACCACCTATCTGCTCGAAGGCAGCATCTTCATGGCCGGCGCCGCCGTGCAATGGCTGCGCGATGAACTTCGCATGATCAGCAGCGCTGATGAAATCGAACCGCTCGCCGCCTCGGTACCGGACAATGGTGGCGTCTACCTCATCCCCGCGCACACGGGTCTCGGTGCGCCTTACTGGGATCCCTATGCCCGCGGTGCACTGCTCGGCATGACGCGAGGCACCAACCGGGCGCATATCGCCCGCGCGACACTGGAAGCCATTGCCTTTCAGAGCGCCGAAGTCCTGCATGCCATGGAGCGCGACTCCGGCACCCCCCTGCGTGAACTGCGCGTCGACGGCGGCGCGGCAAGAAACGATCTCTTACTGCAATTCCAGGCCGATCTGCTCAACGTCGAAGTGGTGCGACCATGCATCACCGAAACCACCGCCCTCGGCGCAGCCTATCTTGCCGGACTGGTGGTCGGCTTCTGGCAAGATGAAGACGAGATCGCCAGCCTGTGGCAGCCTGAACGTCGCTTCACACCGACGATGAATGAGGAACAACGAACATCTTTAATGGCCGGTTGGCAGCGCGCTGTTGAGCGAGCGCGCCACTGGGCGAAAAAATAAATTCAACAATTACGCCTCCGAATGTTGACTTGGCAAACGCAGCACGTATAATCCTGCCTTCTTCGTTGCCGCAAGCAGCTCGGCGGCACTGAAGGCGCGTAGCTCAGCTGGTTAGAGCACCACCTTGACATGGTGGGGGTCGTTGGTTCGAGTCCAATCGCGCCTACCAAACATTAAAGCCAGAGCGAGTCTCTGGCTTTTCTTATTTGCGAGGTCGAAACATGCCGGTCATTACTCTGCCTGACGGATCCCAACGGACTTTCGAGCAACCGGTCACCGTAGCCGAAGTCGCGCAAAGCATCGGTACCGGCCTCGCCCGCGCCGCTCTCGCCGGTAAGGTCGACGGCAATCTTGTCGACACCTCCTATCGAATCGATACCGACGTCCAGCTTGGCATCGTTACCGACAAGGACGCCGACGGCCTGGACATCATCCGCCACTCGACGGCTCACTTGCTGGCTTACGCAGTAAAAGAACTCTTTCCCGAAGCGCAGGTCACGATCGGCCCGGTCATCGAAAACGGTTTCTATTACGACTTCGCCTACAAACGTCCGTTCACGCCCGAGGATCTCGCCGCAATCGAGAAGCGCATGGCCGAACTGGCCAAGAAAGACATCCCGGTCACCCGCGAAGTATGGAAGCGCGACGACGCTACCGCTTTCTTCAAATCGATCGGCGAACATTACAAGGCCGAACTGATTGCCGCCATTCCCGACGGCCAGGAAGTCTCTCTCTATCGCGAAGGCGACTTCGTCGACCTGTGCCGCGGTCCGCACGCCCCCTCGACCGGCAAGCTCAAGGTCTTCAAGCTGATGAAAGTCGCCGGCGCCTACTGGCGCGGCGACCACCGCAACGAACAGCTGCAGCGCATCTACGGCACTGCGTGGGCAAAAAAGGAAGAGCAGGAAGCCTACCTGACCATGCTCGAAGAAGCGGAAAAGCGCGACCACCGCCGGCTCGGGCCGCAACTCGACCTTTTCCACTTCCAGGAGGAAGCACCTGGATCGGTCTTCTGGCACCCGAAAGGCTGGACGCTCTTCCAGCAACTGATCAGCTACATGCGCAAACGCCAGGAAGAAGCCGGTTACGTTGAAGTCAACACGCCCGACGTCATGGACCGCGGCCTGTGGGAAACCTCGGGCCACTGGTTCAACTATCGCGACGCGATGTTCACGACGCAGACTGAAGACGAGCGCGTCTTCGCGCTGAAGCCGATGAACTGCCCCGGCGGCGTCATGCTCTTCAAGCACGGCATCACCAGCTACCGCGACCTGCCGTTGCGCATGGCCGAATTCGGCAAGGTTCATCGCTACGAACCATCCGGCGCGCTGCACGGCCTGTTGCGCGTCCGCCACTTCACGCAGGATGACGCCCACATTTTCTGCACCGAAGCGCAAATGCAGGAAGAATGCACCTCGGTCGTCAACCTGATTCTCGACATCTACCGCGACTTCGGCTTCGACAACGTCCGTATCAAGCTGTCGACCCGACCGGAAAACCGCATCGGCAGCGACGAGACCTGGGACAAACTGGAGGCTGCGCTTTCCGGCGCCCTGGAATCGATGGGCAAATCCTACGAACTGTTCCCCGGCGAAGGCGCCTTCTACGGACCGAAACTGGAATTCGTCCTGCGCGACGCCATCGGTCGCGACTGGCAATGCGGAACACTGCAGGTCGACATGAACCTGCCCGAGCGTTTCGACATCCACTATGTTGCTGCCGACAACACCCACAAACGGCCGGTCATGCTGCACCGCGCCCTCTTCGGTTCGCTCGAGCGCTTCACCGGAATCCTGCTTGAACATTTCGCCGGCGCGCTCCCGCTCTGGCTCTCACCGGTCCAGGCCGTCGTCCTGAACATTTCGGAAAAGCAGAGCGAATATGCCGAAAATGTTGCAAAAACGCTACGCAAATCCGGGCTGCGCGTCGAATGCGATTTGCGAAACGAGAAAATAACCTATAAAATACGCGAACATAGCTTGAATAAGCTGCCCTACCAGCTCGTTGTCGGCGACAAGGAGATGGCAGGAAATCTGGTTGCCGTGCGGACACGCGGCGGTCAGGATCTCGGGCAAATGCCGCTCGAGGCACTGATCGAACGACTTCTCAGTGAAGTCGCAACGCGGGGTAGCACGGCTTAATTATTTGAGAACAAAAGGAGCAGAGCCATCGCACTGCAAAAAACGCAACGCATCAACGAAGAAATCAACGCCCCCGAAATCCGGCTAGTAGGTGAGAACGGTGAAGCGCTCGGCATCATGAGCGTCCGTCAAGCCCTGCATCTATCTGAGGAAGCTGGCGTTGACCTCGTCGAAATCGCTCCGATGGCGCAACCTCCGGTTTGCCGGATCATGGATTACGGCAAATTCAAGTACCAGGAACAGAAACGGCAGCACGAGCAGAAACTCAAGCAGAAGCAGATTCAGGTCAAGGAAATCAAACTCAGGCCCGGAACGGATGAGAACGATTACCAGATCAAATTGCGCAACATGACGCGCTTTCTGCAGGACGAAGACAAGGTCAAGGTAACCTTGCGCTTCCGGGGACGTGAATTGGCGCACCAAGAGATCGGCATGCGCCAGATTGAGCGAATCAAGGCTGATCTTCAGGATCTCGCGGTCGTCGAGCAAATGCCGAAGATGGAAGGCCGGCAAATGGTCATGATCCTGTCACCGAACCGGAAAAAGTAATTTCAGCAGTACTTGTTGTAATTGCAGTAACCACAAGTGGTTTCAGGTCATCAAGCGCTTCCGCCGGAAGACACCTGACCCATGTCATAAATAGGAGCATTCAATGCCCAAGATGAAGACCAAGAGTGGCGCCAAAAAGCGCTTCAAGGTCAGTGCGAGCGGCCGCATCAAACGCGGCCAGGCGTTCAAGCGCCACATCCTGACCAAGAAAACCACCAAAGGCAAGCGCCAGTTGCGTGGAATGACCGGAGTGCATGACTCCGACAAGGCCATGGTTCACGCCATGATGCCTTACGCTTAAGGAGAGAACAGATGCCCCGAGTAAAACGTGGTGTAACGGCGCGCGCGCGCCACAAAAAGGTTTTGACGCTGGCCAAGGGATACCGCGGCCGCCGCAAGAACGTATACCGCATCGCCAAACAAGCGGTGATGAAGGCCGGCCAGTATGCCTACCGTGACCGCCGGCAGAGGAAACGTCAGTTCCGCACCTTGTGGATCGCCCGTATTAACGCGGCGGCTCGCGAAGTCGGCATGAAGTACAGCACTTTCATGAACGGCCTGAAAAAGGCGCAGATCGAAGTCGACCGCAAGGTTCTGGCAGATCTGGCCGTTTTCGACAAGCCGGCTTTTGCCGCTTTGGCCGCACAGGCCAAAGCGCAACTCGCTGCCTGATCCAACGCGCGACAAAAAGGGAGGCAGATGCCTCCCTTTTTTTCTCCCGCAGAGTTAAAGACCATGCACAACCTTGACCAAATCGCACAAGAAGCCTGCGTCGCCTTTGCCGCGACCGACGACCCCGACGTCCTTGAGCAGATCAAGGCAAAATATCTAGGCAAGAGCGGACAGATTACCGAACTACTCAAGGGTATGGGCAAGCTGACGCCCGAGGAACGGAAAAGCGCCGGGGCGGTAATCAACCGCGCCAAGGCCGCTATCGAAACCGCCCTCAATGCTCGCCGTGAAGCCATCCAACTGCGCGCCCTTGAAGCCCGTCTGGCTGAAGAATCACTCGATGTCACCCTGCCCGGACGCGGCGAAGCACGCGGTGGCCTGCACCCAGTCACGCGGACGCTTGAACGTATCGAAGCTCTATTCCGTTCGATCGGCTTTGAAGTCGCCGACGGCCCCGAGATCGAGGCCGACTTCCAGAATTTCACGGCCTTGAACACGCCCGATGATCACCCGGCGCGTTCGATGCACGACACCTTCTATCTGCTCGACGAAAACGGCAAGGTCGCCGAGGACATCCTGCTACGCACGCACACCAGCCCGATCCAGGTGCGCTACATGCAGGCGCACGTCGCCAAGTACGCTCACCTCGACACCATGCCCGAGATTCGCATTATTGCGCCCGGGCGGGTATATCGGGTCGATTCGGACGCCACCCACTCGCCGATGTTCCATCAGGTCGAAGGCTTGTGGATCGGCGAGAGCGTCAGTTTTGCCGACCTGAAAGGCGTCGTTGCCGATTTCCTGCGCCGCTTCTTCGAAAGCGACGACCTGCAGGTCCGCTTCCGTCCGTCCTTCTTCCCCTTCACCGAGCCTTCGGCCGAGATCGACGTTGCCTTCATGAGCGGCGCGCTTAAAGGCCGCTGGCTGGAGATCGCCGGCTGCGGTATGGTGCACCCGAACGTACTGCGTCATGTCGGCATCGACCCCGAGAAATACATCGGCTTTGCATTCGGCATGGGTCCGGATCGCCTGACCATGCTGCGTTACGGGGTCAATGACCTGCGCCTGTTCTTCGATGGTGACTTGCGCTTCCTGCGCCAGTTCGTTTGACGCTGATTAATTTACCGAACAGCCCATGAAATTCTCTGAATCCTGGCTCCGCAGCTTCGTCAACCCGAACGTTTCGGGTCCTGACTTCACCCACCTTCTGACCATGGCCGGTCTGGAAGTCGAAGATGAAGAAACCGTCGCCCCCCACTTCGACAACGTCGTCGTCGGCCATGTGCTCGAAGTCAACAAGCATCCGGATGCTGACCGCCTGAATGTATGCCGCGTCGATACGGGTCGTGGGGAAGCGCAACAGATCGTCTGCGGCGCACCCAATGTCGCCCCCGGACTCAAGGTGCCGTGCGCCCTGCCCAGTGCAAAATTACCCGGCGACTTCACGATCAAGATCGCCAAAGTTCGTGGCATCGAATCCTCGGGCATGCTCTGCTCGGCAAAAGAACTCGGCATCGCCGAAGACGCATCCGGCCTGCTCATTCTGCCCGCCGATGCGCCGGTGGGAAAGAACATCCGCGAATATCTCGACCTCGACGACCGCCTGCTGCTGCTCAAACTGACGCCGAACCGCGCCGATTGCCTGTCACTGACCGGAATCGCCCGCGAAGTCGCCGCGCTAACCGGCACGCCGGCAATTCATCCCGAAATCAGCGAAACCCCGGTCGAGATCGACGCCAAGCGCGAGATCGTGCTCGACGCGCCTGACGCCTGCCCGCTTTACTGCGGTCGCGTCATCGCTGGTGTAGATGCCAAGGCACCCACGCCCGAATGGATGAAACGTCGCCTCGAACGCAGCGGCATCCGCTCGATCTCGGCGCTCGTCGACATCACCAATTACGTCATGCTCGAGCTCGGCCAGCCGCTGCATGCATTCGACAATACGAAGCTCGACGGCGCCGTCCATGCGCGGCTGTCCACCGCCGGTGAAAAAATTCTGCTGCTCAACGAACAGACGCTCGAACTATCCGATGACGTGCTGCTTATCGCCGACGACAAGCGTCCCGTCGCCATGGCCGGCATCATGGGTGGCGAAGACAGCGGCATCACACTCGATACGGTCGAGATGTTCCTCGAAGCCGCATTTTTCGCGCCCAAGGCAATTGCCGGCCGCGCCCGCCGCTACGGCTTCGGCTCCGATGCTTCGCACCGCTTCGAGCGCGGCGTCGATTTCGGCAGCACGCGTCGCGCACTTGAACGCGCCAGCCAGCTCATCCTGCAAATTTGCGGCGGCAAGGCCGGACCCATCTGCGAAGCAAAAGCCGCATTGCCAACACGCACGCCAGTGCGCCTGCGCCCCTCGCGAACAGCCAAGGTTCTGGGCGTAACGTTCTCCAACGAGCACATCGCCGAACTTTTCACGCGTCTCGATCTTTCCTTTACCCGCGAGAGCAACGATTTCATCGTGACGCCGCCGACCTACCGCTTCGACATCGAGATCGAAGAAGACCTGATCGAGGAAATCGCCCGCCTGCACGGCTACGACAACATCCCGTCGCCGGCACCGCACGCCTCGCTCGCCATGCTGCCGCAGACGGAGGACGCCCGCCCCCTCTCCCGCGTGCGCCAGATTCTGGCCGATCGCGGCTTCCAGGAAGTCGTCAATTACGCCTTCATCGAAGAAAGCTGGGAAGCCGATTTCGCCGGCAAGGCAGACCCGATCCGCCTCGCCAACCCGATCGCCAGCCAGATGAGCGTGATGCGCTCGACTCTGATCGGCGGCCTGATTGCCAACGTCGTCACCAACCTCAAACGCAAGCAGAATCGCGTGCGCGTCTTCGAAACCGGTCGTTGTTTTTTCCGCCATGCCACCGGCGGACCAGTCACAGGATTCCGCCAGCCCTGGAAAATCGCCGGACTGTCCTACGGCGGCGCCTTGCCCGAACAATGGGGCAGCACCGTGCGCAATATCGACTTCTACGACATCAAGGGTGAAGTTGAATTGCTGCTTGCTCCAAAGACTGCCCGCTTCGAAAAAACCTGCCACCCGGCCTTGCATCCCGGCCGTAGCGCCAACGTCATCGTCGACGGTCGGATCGTCGGCGTAATCGGCGAATTGCACCCGCAATGGCTGCAAAAATACGAATTACCACTGCCTCCAGTTCTGTTCGAACTTGACCTCGACATTCTCGAGCAGGCCCGATTACCGAAATACGCTGAAGTCTCACGCCAACCACCGGCTATCCGTGATCTCGCCATCGTCGTCGACCATGATCTCGAATTACAACGGCTTCTGGACGGCATCGCTGACAACCGACCGGCCATCATTCAGGATCTCAGACTGTTCGATGTATATACAGGGAAAGGGGTGGATCCGGGAAAGAAAAGTCTTGCTTTTCGGATAGTTATGCAAGATACTCAAAGGACTTTGCAAGATGTTGAGGTCGATGCAGCCATACAACAACTGGTTACCTACCTGCATCAGGCATTTGCAGCGCAACTCCGCGTCTAACAGGGAAGAAAAATGACGCTTACAAAAGCAGAACTCGCAGATTTACTGTTTGAAAAAGTTGGCCTCAACAAACGTGAGGCCAAGGATATGGTCGAAGCTTTCTTCGAAGAAATCCGCAATGCACTTGAGCGCGGAGACGGTGTAAAACTCTCCGGATTCGGCAACTTTCAGCTGCGCGACAAACCTCAACGCCCAGGTCGTAACCCCAAGACCGGTGTCGAAATTCCGATCACCGCACGCCGCGTCGTCACTTTCCATGCCAGCCAGAAGCTGAAGGGCGAAGTGGAGCACTCCTATAATGGAACACAGTCCTAAAGACAGTCTCAAGGAACCTTTGCCGCCCATCCCCGCCAAACGGTACTTCACCATTGGCGAGGTTAGCGAACTCTGCGGCGTCAAACCGCATGTCCTGCGATACTGGGAACAGGAATTCACCCAACTCAAGCCTGTCAAACGCCGCGGCAATCGCCGCTACTACCAACATCATGAAGTCCTGCTTGTCCGGCGCATCCGTGAACTTCTCTACAATCAAGGGTTTACAATCAGCGGAGCACGCAACCGTCTGGACGATGCGGATGACGAAACCAAGCCGGGAAATTTAACGCCGGAATTACTGCGTAACGAACTGCTCAGCATTGCAAAAATGCTGCAAATTTAAGCCCAAGGTGATTGAGATCGGTTATAATTTCGGGCTGTCGGGGCGTAGCGCAGCCTGGTAGCGCACTTGCATGGGGTGCAAGGGGTCGCGAGTTCGAATCCCGCCGCCCCGACCAGTCATACCAAGGGTTTCCATCTTGTCGATGGAAACCCTTTTTCTTTTTGGTCAAAAACCACCAGTCGCATTAAGTGCGGCGCTCGCAGGCCTGTAATCGCTCATTTTCTAGTATCGCCCTTCCATAAAGGATCACCGGCAATACTCTTGTTCAATATTCAAATTGCGATTACGCTCGTATCGAATTGGCCTGAACTATCCCGAAAAGGAATTATCATGAAAAGAATTTCTTTCATCGTCGCAGCAATCGGTGTCGCTGGATTTTCCCATGCTGGAGAGGACATCCGGCAGTTCGTCGACATGCCCAAAGAAGCCCGCACCGAGTTGCGGCTCGAAATGCTCGACTTCCAGTCCGCCCTGAACAACATCCTCATTGCACTTGGCGATAGCAATTTCTCGGATGCGGCAGACACCGCGGAAAGCACGATTGGCATCTCGGCCATGGGCCGTCACCGCCAGTCGCCCATAAATGCCCGCCCGGGAATGTACATGCCGGACACGATGCACGCGATCGCACGCAACATGCATCTGGCGGCAACTGATTTCGCCCGGACGGCGAAATCCGGAAACCTCAAAGCATCGCTGAAAGCCTTAAATTCGGTCACCAGCGCCTGCGTGGCCTGCCACCGCAGCTACCGGACCCAGTAACCACCAATCAGTTCGCCAAATCCGTGTCCTTGCTCCGCCTTTCGCCGGCAAACTTCGACTCCACTTTTCCGCTGACGAGTTCGCGTAGTGTTGTCCGGCCGATAGACAAATCAACTATGCTCTGCGCCTCGGACAGCAGCTCATCCACCTTCGCCGTTACCTTCAAATCGCTTGGTGTCAGAAACCGCTCTTCCCCCACACTACGCACACTTTCGAACATCTCGGCGACGGTAATTAACCCCGGATCGCGCGCAGGTACGTAAGTCAGCGCCTGTCCAGCGCTCTCGACTAGAAATTGACGCTGAACCAATTCATCAAGCGTTTTTTGCAAAGCGTGATGGGGTACTCCAAGGTGATTTCGGAGGTCTGCAAGGGACGGCATCGATTGACCGGTCATAAATTTTTCTGCGATTAGACTCATCACCGCAAAAGCGAGCCTCTCGCGCATCCGGTTGCTTAGCCGTGGTTCACCGGAACGGGCATAGAGATATTCCGGATGCTGAACATAAAAAGCGACATTGGCCCCGAAAAGCAGAATCAACCAGCTCAGGTAGAGCCAGATCATGAAGAGAATCAAGATTGCCATACTGGAATAGATGGCGGCGTAATTGTTCGAAGACACAACGAAGGAGGCAAAAATCCAGCCCGCCGTCTGCCAGGCGACGCCTGCGGCAACACCACCGATCAGCGCGGGAACGAAACGCACCCGCGTGTTCGGAATGAAGATGTAGGCGAAAGTAAAAGCGGCGATGATAAGCAAGTAAGGCATCAGGCGGCTGATAATCCTGATGGAGTAGCCGAGCACGTCGATGGCCAACAGCTCTTGGATCAGTTCGATGTTCATCACACTGGCGGTAATCCCCAGCGCCGAGAAAACCAGAATCGGACCGACCATCAGCACACTGAAATACCGGCTGAAGCGATCGCCGAAACTTCTTGGCCGCGGGATATGCCAGATGTAGTTGAAAGACTCCTCAATTTTCTGCACCAGAGAAACCGAGGTATACACAAGCAATGCCAAACCGAGAGTACCAAGCACCCCCACTTTGACTTTATCAATGTAGCCGACGATATTTCTTGTCACCTCTTCCCCCATCTCGCCCAAAGGGGAAAGGAAGTTAAGCAGGATCGGTTGCATCTGGTTATAGACGCCAAAAGCTTTCAGTATGGAAAAACTCAAGGCGAGGAGCGGCACGATCGATAGCAGAGTGGTGTATACCAAACTCATTGCCCGCAAATTCAACTGACCATAAACCAGATCGCGACCGAGCGCTAAAACGGTTCGCATGGCTCGCAAGCAGACATTCGATAAGGGGGAACCGGAATATCCCTGGTTCCCCCATACCCGCCGCTCAATACGATTGACCAATTTATTCATCTGATTTTCTCGTTATTCTGACGACCGTTTCCAACATCGACATCCTTACCCCACAACGATCCATGAACGATAGTGTTTGATTGCATCATACCCCTTCGCCGTACAACTGAGACACAGGTATCAATCATTCGTAAGCTTGCATGCCCCCTTTGCCATCAACTTTCATTTCAAACATCAGAGAATCGGCGGTCTGTAGCATTACAGAAAAATCATCTCGGCTTCGCTTGAACCAAGCAATACCGACACTGGCATTGACCTACGGTGGCGAAACATCAGATTCAAGCCAGATCAACGAAGCCATGCGCCCGGTTTTACCATCGCGGCGAAAGGAAAAAAAGCGCCCCGGCTCCGTAAATGTGCAGAACGTGCCGCCGTAAACTCGCTGCACCCCCATGCGTTTCAATCGTTGCCGCGCCAAGAGATAGATGTCGGCCAACCATTTACCTTGCACCGACGAAATAAAAGCTGTTTGCCCCTCTTCGTGGTGAGCGACGAAAGCTGAGCGCACCTCTTCCCCGACCTCGAAAGCTTTCGGCCCAATGGCCGGCCCCAGATAAGCCAGCAGATTCGCTCCGGAAACTCCCATAGCCGCAACGGTTTCTTCAAGCACACCCGCAAGCAGGCCGCGCCATCCGGCATGAGCAACCGCCACCACCGTGCCTAAATCATCACAGAGAAAAACGGGCAGGCAATCGGCAGTCATCACGACGCAGGCAACGCCGGCTTTCCGGGAGAATGCCGCGTCGGCCCGAGGCGTTTCATTCGCAAGGACGTAAGCCGATGCATCAATGACATTCGTACCATGTACCTGTTCAAGCCAAACCGGATGCGCTGCAATGCCGTGGGTTAGCAAGACCCGATTGGCCGACACCCACTCCGGGTGATCGCCGACGTGATCACCGAGGTTGAAGCTGGAAAACGTCTCCTTGCTGACACCACCGACACGGGTTGTCTGCAACGCGCGCACGTTGGCGGGCGCAGGCCAGTCGGGAGTAAAAAACGACGCACTATTCAAGATCGTCGTCATCGTCTTCGACACTGTCGCCATAGGCGTAGATGATTTCCGGTCCCCCCTCGATATCATCGTCCCAGTCCTCATCCTCTTCTTCGGCGAGCGCACGCGCTTCGAAGGCCAGCATGCGAGCAGTTTCGATCAACTCGGCCATATCCTCGGGCAAGTTCGATTTCCAGAGCATCGGCTTCCCGGTTGCCGGATGAATCAAGCCAAGTCGTCGTGCGTGCAGGGCCTGACGGTGAAATGCCGGGCCGATCGGCACGCGACTGGCGCCGCCGCCATACACCGGATCGCCGACGAGCGGATGCCCGATGGACATCATATGCACGCGGATCTGGTGCGTGCGCCCGGTCTCCAGAGCACATTCGACCAGTGTGCAGTCAAGAAAACGTTCGACGACGCGGTAGTGCGTGCGCGCCGGCTTGCCGGTCTTGACCACGGCCATTTTCGTGCGCTGCGTCGGATGCCGTCCGATCGGTGCATCGACCGTACCTCCACGCTCGAGGTTGCCACGCACCAGCGCCTGGTAGTAGCGTTTGACCGTTCGCGCCTGGAGCTGGCGCACCAGATCGGTCTGTGCTTCCAGGGTTTTCGCCACAACCATCAGGCCGCTGGTATCCTTGTCGAGACGATGCACAATGCCGGCGCGCGGCACTTTCTCGAGTTGCGGCGCATGGTGAAGCAAGGCATTCAACAAGGTTCCGCTCCAGTTACCACTACCGGGGTGAACCACCAGCCCTGCTGACTTATCGAGAATGAGCAACGTCTCGTCTTCGGAGACAATATCCAGTTCAATGGCTTCCGGCGCGGAAGACAACGCCTGCTCATCGGGGGCTTCGACCACTCCGATGGTCTCACCGCCCCAAAGCTTTTGCCTAGGTTCGCTGACGGTAGAACCACCGACCGAAACCCTTCCCTCACGAATCCAATTCTGCAAACGGCTACGCGAATGTTGCGGCAACATGCGCGCCAACGCCTGATCCAGACGCAAGCCCCCACAGTCGGCCGGAACAGTCAGAGCATACCCCCCGTTTGCGCTATAATCGACGCGCTTTTCGTCTTCGCCGGAATGCGTTGCGGATAATCCGGCTTCTGTTTTCTTTTGTGGAATTTTCATCATGCGTAGTTTAGCGGTTATCGCAGCGCTTTTCCTCGCCACGCTCATCTCGGGCTGCGGATTATTACCAGAAGTTCAGGACGAAACCGTCGGCTGGTCGGCCAACAAGCTGTACTCGGAAGCCAAACAAGCCCTGAACGAAGGCGGCTACGAAAAATCGATCAAGTATTTCGAAAAGCTCGAATCGCGTTACCCCTACGGTCGCTACGCCCAGCAGGCACAAATCGACATTGCCTATGCCTATTGGAAATCAGGGGAACCGGCATCAGCCATTGCCGCCTGCGACCGATTCATCAAACTGCACCCGAACCATCCGAATATCGACTACATCTACTACCTGCGCGGCTTGGTCAATTTTAACGAGGATCTCGGGATACTCGGCAACATCAGTCAGCAGGACATGACGGAGCGCGACCCGAAAGGTGCCCGCGAATCATTCGAGGCTTTCAAAGAACTGGTCACCCGCTTCCCCGAAAGCAAATACACGCCAGACGCCATCTTGCGCATGAAATACCTCGTCAACGCACTGGCAAGCCTGGAAGTCCATGTCGCACGCTATTACATCAAGCGCGGCGCCTATGTCGCAGCCGTCAACCGCGCGCAATATGCGCTTGAACACTATCCGGACGCCCCCGCCAACGAGGAGTCGCTCTTCATCATAGTCAAAGCCTACGATCTGATGGGCATGAACGACCTCCGCGATGACGCCGAACGCGTCATGCGTAAAAATTACCCGAAAAGCATCTATTACACTCGCGGCCTGGAAAAGAAAGAACCTTGGTGGAAGCTTTGGTAACCAGCCATTCCGCTCAATAGTTTTAACGCGAATTCATCTTGAACCCGTAGTCACTGCGCCTGAAATTTCGACTCGAGCCTACTGAACAACCGTAAGCGCAACGTTCAGTTGCGCATCATCTGCAGAAACAACAAGCCCCGGGAATCCCAGGGCTTGTTTCATTTCGACTGTCCGGATTCAAGTCAACCGACTGTACCCGATACACCACGTAACGCTTAATTCATCTGCTGGATTCCGGAAACAGTCCAGCCCTTGTTGCCATCCTTCGCCTTGGTAAGCACCCAAGCCTCATCGAAAGATTCCGCCGCCGCGCCAGCGACCTCACGGATCATGCCGTTGAAACGAACGGTAGCGATGTGGCGCTCACCCTCGGTAACGACTTCGAGAAGTTCGGCGTTCAGCGTAACGACATCAGTCTGTTGCGATGCTTCGCTGCGCTCATCCATCTGCATCTTGATCTCGGCGAAGAGCTCCGGACTAACGAATTCACGAATATCTTCGACATTCTTAGCATCGTTTGCCGCCTGTAGGCGAATGAAATTGAGTTTGGCCACACGCAGGAACCCCTCGACGTCGAATCCTGCCGGGATCGTTGCTCCGTCCGGCTCGGTCGTTGACGAAGAAGAAGCTGGCTGCGAAACCGCTTGCGGCGGCACGTGTACATTGCTCTCTCCCGCACCAGCGTAACGCAAGGAATTGTCAGCCGAAGCCGGCGTGCTGCGGCGCATTAACAAGCGGAAAATGAAAACTGCCGCCATCACCAGTAGCGCGATGGTCAGGATGTTAGCCATTCCCTCTCCCAACCCAAAATGCGACAACAATGCGGCAATACCAAGACCGGCCGCGAGACCGGCAATTGGCCCCATCCAGTTGCGCTTAGGAGCTGCTGCTGTTGTTCCAGCAGGGGCAGGTGCTGGTTGTGTTGCCTGACGCGTTGGCGCAGGCTTGGAAACAGAGCGTTGCATACCAAAGGACTTACCACCGCCCAATCGTGCCGCTTCAGCTTCGCCCACAGACAGGCCAAGCGCCAGAACGGACATGAACGCGGCCATCAGCAGTTTTCTCATTAAATTCTCTCCTCCTGAAAATGAATAAAACAAAACGTTCTCGATGGCATGCGGAGCATTCGACTACTTCAACTGCATTTCGCCGCTACGAGTCAGATGCGAATAGTAGGTCGAGCTTATACTTCCTGCAAGTCGAATATAATGAACAAATACATCGTTTTTTTCGATGCATCACATCCATTGAATACCCTCTTCACAATCAAGTTTAACTATTAACGCTGACACGACATGCCTTCGCTCAACTTCAAACATTTACGATATTTTTGGGCCGTGGCAAAAACCGGCAGCATTGCTCGCGCCTCCCAACAACTGAACCTGACGCCCCAGTCAATCAGCGGCCAATTGAGTGAATTTGAGGACAAACTCGGCATCGACCTCTTTCGCCGTGTGGGCCGAAATCTTGAGCTCACCGAGGCAGGAAAACAGGTTCTCGGTTACGCGGAAAACATCTTCGCGATCAGCGACGAATTGCTCGAGGCCTTGCACGACGGCGGAAACCCGCAGGCTTCGCCATTCCGTGTCGGCGTTGCCGATTCGGTATCCAAATCGATTGCCTATCGGCTCGTCGAGCCTGCGCTTAAAATGGAAAACTCGGTGCGTCTGGTATGCCGTGAAGGTCGCCTGTCGTCCTTGTTGGCCGAATTGGCCGTTCACCGACTCGACATGATTATCGCCGACCGGGAAATGCCTGCAACGCTTAACGTGCGTGGCTTCAGCCATCTGCTCGGGGAAAGCGGCTTGAGCGTCTTCGCTTCGGAACAACTTGCTAATGAATACGGAGGAAGCTTCCCTGCGCAACTAAGTCATGCGCCCTTTCTGCTACCGGGCGAGGATGTTGCCATCCGACCGAAGCTGATCCAATGGTTCGACGATCGGAATCTGCGCCCACACATTGTCGCTGAATTCGACGACAGCGCCCTGATGCTGGCCTTCGGTCAGGCCAGCGCCGGTTTCTTCGTCGCCCCGACGGCCATTGCCGACCATGTATGCGAGCAATACAAAGTTAGAGAAATCGGCCGCATGGACTCGGTACGGGAACAACTTTTCGCCATCACGACCGAACGTCGGATCACCCATCCGGCAATCGTTGAAATCAGCAAGAGGGCGCGTGAAGGGATGTTCGGGAGCACACTTCCCTGACCCCACCGTCTCAACTGGATTGCTTGACGGCCAATACCGCCTGATTTCTCAGGGTACGCAACAAGGTCAACTCTTTCTCCGGAATCACGATTTCGCCTGCCAACTCCATGTCGGCGTAAATCATCGCCACCGGCTTGGATTTGATCGTCAATGGAAAAATAACAAACGTTCCAGCATTCACAGCCTTGCGGAACCATTCAGGGATGCGAGGTGCAATCTTTGGATCCTTGGTATCGGTAATCAAAATATCAACCCCCTTCGACAAGGCCGCGTGGAAGATATCCGGAGAAAAAACCAGGGAAAAATTGAATTTTTTCGCAACCTCGGACGCTTCCGGACCGAAGCCAAAACGCCCCATCATGGTGTTGCTTCTCGGATCGCGAACGCAGAGGATAACGCGCCGGAAACCTTTGGCACGGTACATTGTTTCCAGGATGATGCGCAGGACGTCGTTGAGTTTGAAGTCTTCAACCAGCGTGTTGCTGATATCCTGGATACCTGCCATCAGGACAGCCTCGGCGTTGGCGACCTCTTCTTCTGCCTGAGTGACATCTTCATCGTCGACCAGAGAACCCGGAGCCCCCTCCGGAACGGCAGCGGAAAGGATCGTTGCTGCGGAATCAGTACTGACGACAGCCGAAACCTCTTTCTTGGCGAGCGTGGCGCCACCGATTGCGCCCGGTTCAACAGCTTTCGCTCCCCAGTCCTTCATCTGTCTGCCGAAGTTCGACTGCTTCATATTGATTCCGACGATCGAAGCGAACTGGGCAACCTCCTGGAAGGATTTTTCCATGGTCTCGCGCAATGACTGCTCGCTAAGCCCTACGTTATCGCCAAAACGTGACGTTATCTTGCGGAGTTCCTTCTGTCGCATTTCTGGCGCAACATCGCCGGAAATCATCGAACAGAGCTCATTGGAAAACGCGGAAAGAATCCGGATGCGCTCTTCGGCGGAAGACGCCTTACGCACACTTCCCGCGGGCAATCGCCGCATGCTATTGACGATGAGGTTGGGAAAACCCCAACTGCGCGCAATACCGATACCGAGATCCTCGTAGGTAATACCAAGCACCTGCACGGCTGCCGCGTCCTCGCTGCATGGTCTTTGTTCTGCGGTGCGCTTAACTTCCTCGCTCTCGTCCGGGAAATAGAACTGACTCAGAAGACGACCGAGCTGATGAAACATTGAGCAGATGAACACCTGCTCCACGTCGCGTGATGATGATTTCTCGCCGATATCCTTGGCAAGAATCCCCGCCAAGTTGGCTCGCAAGAATTCTTCCTTGAGCTGGCTCGCATTGTTCTTGTCCTTCAGGTGCTCGAAAAGCATGACGGTAATCACGATATTACGCACGGCGTCAAAACCAAGCACAAGCACGGCTCGCGAAATCGTGCTGATATTGCCGCCCCCCGCCTGCCGGTAATACGCCGAATTCACCAGACGCAAAATCTTGTTGGTCAGCGAGAAATCCTTGAGAATCGAATTGGACAGGCTGGCAATACTTTCCTTGTCAGACCCCGTAATTCGGTTGATCGTACTGACCGACTCCGAGAGTGCCGGGAAATCGCTCTTGTGGCGCATGCGCCGAAGCAGAAAATCGACGGTGCTTTGTTTGGCGTCCGACGTCGCCTCCGGTGTTTCCGGCTCGAGATAACGATCGAGTGCCTCGCGCATCTGAATGGCTGACGCATACCGATGTTGGGGGTCGCGTGCGAGAGCCTTGTAAATTATGCTGGCTAGCTGATCGTCGATTCCGGCTGCATTCTCGGGCAGCCGGAGGTCTTCGCTGACAATCCGGTTCATCACTTCATAGACGTTGTCCCCTTGCACCGCCCGCTTTCCGGTCAACATCTCATAGAAAACCAAACCGGCGGCAAACACATCGGTCTGTTCGTTACTCTCACGTCTCGCAATGTACTCTGGAGCCATGTAGGCCGGTGTTCCCATGAAGGCCTCGTCGCCAGCTGTTGCGGCCTCGATGCGCGCGGCGATGCCAAAATCCATGACCAGCGGCATACCCTCACTGCTGATCAGGATGTTGCTTGGCTTGAGATCGCGATGGATGATTCCGGCCTCATGCGCGTGAGCAACGGCATCGAGAATTGCTTGCATCAAGGTGATCGCCTTGACCGGCGAAAGACGCCCGTTTCGCTCCAGCGTATCCCCCAAATTCTTGCCAGGAACGAATTCAAAAACAAGGTAGAGATCGCCGTCCTCCTCTCCCGCCTCGAAAATGGGAACGATATTGGGATGGCGCATCTGACTGACGGTACGCGCTTCGACCAACAATTGCTGGTTCTTGCGCGGATCAGGCGTCGAAAAATGCAAGGTCTTGATCGCCACCTCTCGTTCGAGATGAGGATCACGAGCGAGATAGACGACGCTTTGAGCCCCCCGGCCCAATTCCCGGACGATCTCGAAGCGCCCGATTTGTTTTCCCATGATGATCTCTTCAGTTTTTATAATAGTTTTTGAATATTACCCGCCTCTGCCGAGTGTCGGGCATGAATTACGTCACACGTCCACTCCAGTCCAGACGAGACGCGGTACTTCATAGATGTTACCGACGACAAGAGCCACCTGGGAAAACTCGGAAGCCAGCGCTTGGGCCGCAGCCTCCTCCACCTGCAGAATCAGGACGCCATGTTCGGCCGGCCATGTTCCATCGTCAGCCATGTTACAGGACGGGAAATACGCATATCCGAAACTATTGATGCGCCGCAAAAGCTCGGTCTGGCGCAACACATTCTCGCCGTCAGTGCGAACTCCGCCAGGATTGTACGCGGTCAAAATCGCCCAGCAGGTCGTGCCATGCCGAGACAACCAGGCGTCGAAAGCAGCGTTAGCTTCACCGATTCTCAATCCAAATTTACCGGCGTCAGTCTCAACCACATAGGAGGTTGCCCGAAACGCGACGTCCAACGCCCGATGGCTCAAGCCTCATCCTCGGCCGAATCGATTTCCTCCAGGCTGCCAAGACGAACCTGCGCCTCGATCAAGGGCAACGCCTCGACACCTTTCAACTTGCGCTCGATCTGACGGGTGCGCACGCCAGCCGATTCGATGCTACGTGTCGCCTGCTCCAGCTTCTTGCGCGTCGCTTCGAGAACATCGCCGAATTTGCCGAATTCGGTTTTGACTGCACCGAGAACGCCCCACACTTCGGACGAGCGTTTTTCGATGGCCAACGTGCGGAAACCCATTTGCAGACTGTTGAGCAGAGCCGTCAACGTCGTTGGTCCGGCAATGCTGATCCGGTAGTCGCGCTGGAGCGTGTCGGCAAGTCCGGGACGGCGCAAGACCTCGGCGTACAAACCCTCGGTTGGCAGATAGAGAATCGCGAAATCCGTCGTAAAAGGCGGCTCGACATACTTGTCGCGAATTGTCTTGGCTTCATCGCGCAGGCGGACTTCGAGTGCTTTCGCCGCCAACTCCACCGCGACCGGATCAGCCTGTTCCTGTGCTTCAACGAGGCGCTGGTAATCCTCCATCGGGAACTTGGCGTCGATGGGCAACCATACCGGACGCTGCTCATCTTCACCCAGTTCGCGCCCGGGCAGGCGGATGGCAAATTCGACCCGCTCGCCGCTGTTCGGCCGCGTCGCCACGTTTTTCTCGTACTGCTCGGCGGTTAACACCTGATCAAGCAAGGCTTCGAGCTGCACTTCCCCCCAGGTGCCGCGCGTCTTGACGTTGCTCAGCACCTTTTTCAGGTCGCCGACGCCGGCTGCCAGCGTCTGCATCTCACCCAAGCCCTTATGCACCTGTTCAAGACGCTCGCTGACCAGCTTGAATGAATCGCCAAGGCGTTGCTCAAGCGTTGCATGCAGCTTCTCGTCAACGGTCTTGCGCATTTCCTCAAGCTTGCTGGCGTTATCGGCCTGCATGGCACCTAGTCGCGCTTCGACCGACTGGCGCAACTGCTCGAAGCGCTGTTCGTTGCTTTGTGTCAATCGCGCCAACTGTTGTGCGAAGGCTTCGAGCTGCTGCCCTTGCAAACTGCCAAGCTGCGCGACCTGAGCCGAAAGCGTTTTCGTCAGACGGTCCAGCGAAACTGATTGCTCCTGACGATCGCCGCGGGCAAGACTTGCCGCCTCCTGACGACCGAGCGCCAACTCCTGCCGCAATTCGCGCTCGATGCGAACAAGGCCGCCTTCTAGCGCCCGGAACTCGGGATCAAGCGAATCGTCACGTCGCGCACTGCGCCACAACGATATCACTTGCAGCAATAGCAATATGCCGCCCAAAGCGGCAAAGCCGTAAAACGCGTAGTCAGTCATGCCTCTCCTTCAACCGGGTGCAACAGAACGCAGATTCCCAGAAAACCGACATTTTCGCAGGAATCGCATTACCTTAGAATCGTCGGGATTTCTCAGCCTTGTCGTCATCTCAGCGAGAAGTCCGCCCGATTGGCCTTGGTCTCCGAATCCTTTTTACCTTCGTCATCGCCGATCTTGCCCGGCAAGAGAAAAATCCGTTCGGACGGCACCTGATGCTCGACCAACCAGCGTTGCACCCGTTTACCCCGACGATCGGCCAATTCCCGCAATTCCTCGTCTTCGACATTCGAATTGGCGATAATCAGCTTTTCCATTTCCTCGACCGGCAAGCTTTTGACGAGACCGATCATGTTGCGCGGCTTGGGAAATTTTTCAGCGCGATAGACGCGTTCGAGCAATGCTGGATATTCTTTCGCACTCACCTCGACGGTTTCTTCGGCCCCACTGGAGACATTATTCCGCGTCAGATCCTCTCGTTTCATCGTTCTGACCTTGCGTTCGATGCGAACCCGTTTCAACCCCTCGCGATCGCTCTCCGGATCGACGCGACCGGTGATTTCGAGCTTGAGATCCGGGCGCTCGATCAAGGCCTTAGCCAGATTTTCAAGGCGTTTCTCAGATTCTGAGGTAATTACAGCCCGGCCATCGTCGAACACGACATTCGAAAGTTCCTCACCACCGCCAAAGATCGAGCCGAGTAAAGCAAACGGGGACGTCACCGCCTTGGCAATCAGATTCACGATGACCTTGACCACCAGGCCGCCGACACTGAACTGCGGATCATTGAGCGAACCGGAGATTGGCAGATCGAGATTGATTTCGCCCTTTCGGTTTTTGAGCAGGGCAACGGCCAGAGTCACCGGCAAAGCGGTCGCCTCCGGACTCTCGATACGTTCACCAAACGTTAGTTGATCGAGAAACACGTTGTTCTCGGCCTGTAGTTGGTCATTCTCGATCTTGTAATCAACCGACAACGAAAGTTTGCCCTTTTCAATCGCATAGCCGGCAAATTTTCCGGAATATGAAGAAAACGGGGTAAGTTCGACACCTTTGATCTCGCCGTGAAGATCGAGATAGGGTTTTTCCGACAGGGGATTGATCTTCGCCTTGACCGAAAGCGGTGCCACGTTCTCGTAGCGTCCGCGAAGATCGAGCGTCGCCACCGTTCCGCTTTGTGACGACAAACCAGTCAACCGTCCGCCGATCTGCTTGAGATTGGCGTTATAGTTGGGCTTGATAAAATTATCGGAAAACCGGATATTTCCGGCCTGCAAGGTGATCTTGTCGATCCGGACCGGCAAGGTCGTTTGGCGTTTCGATTCGACCGGAACGCTGGCCCTGCCTTCAGATTCGGCTTGCCCATCGACAGACCCCTGACGCTCCTGAGTTGAGGACACCACCTCGACCGGCCCTGACTCACCGTCCCGGACTATTTGCATGAGATTGAGCTTGCCTTTGGGACTGACGATCACACGCGCGAAGAAATCGGAAAGCGCGATCTCGCCGACCGCCAGCGAGTCCGGACCGAGACGGGCATCAACGTTGCCGATATGCAGCGATTTCCAGCGTAGAAAATCAGCTGAGTTGATTTTATCTACAGCCTGAAAATCGCTGACGGCAACATTGCCGGAAAATCCGCCTGAAAGCCCTCCTTGGCTTCCCGCCCCAGAATGTCTCAGACGTGCGACGCCATCCATCGTCAACCGGCCACGCGTCACGGCAACATTCAACTTTTCCGCAAAGTAAGGCTGCCATGGCAGCAAATCGAGCGACTTGACCGTCAGTTTGAGATCTGCGTCGAGCGGAGACGGCACGATTTTTCCCTCAACGGAAACCTCACCCAAGCCGTTGAGCCGGAATCGCGTCGTCAAATCAGCGGCCTGCCCCGGCTGACTCGTAACATTGCTAGCAAGGACATTCAAACCATCGGCGCGCCCTTTGAACGTTTGCGCACCAGATTCATCGAGCAAGGCAAACATTCCGCCAGTTATCTTGGCCTCCTTAAGCGACCATATGATCGGTGGCGTCACTTTTTGCTCGACAGAGGCTGGCGACTTACTGCTTTTTTTGACAGCTGCTTTGCTCCCGTCCGATTGTGGACCAAGCAGACTTGACCAGTTTAGTTTTCCTTGGCGGCTGATGCGGCCATGAACCTCGGGGGAGTCGATCGACAAATGATCGAAGTCAAATTTTCGAGCAAACGGATCGGCAGACACGATGGCGAGTTCAAGGTTCTTGAACGAAACCAACGGTAATTTATCGTCATCGACAAGCTCCAAATCCCGAATAGCTGTGATTCCGGCGATTTGGAGTGTCGAAGGCTTGCCCATCTCCTGCCGGAACACAAACCTGAGGTGTGAATCGAGCGTTCCTGAGTCCATCCTGATCGGCAACCTCACCGGCGAGTAATCCAGAAATTTCTCGAGCGACAATCCATCGAGATCAAGCGCTATTTCAGTTTCCAGAGAACTGGCGAAAGGTTTGCTCTTACCCTTGATGACCAACGGCGCACCGTTGATCCGTGCCGAGAATGCCGGCTCGACAAACACGTCTGTGGCATAAGCCATATTCGACAAAAAAGGCAGCGACACATCGATCGCTTCGACTAATTGCTTTTCCTCAGCCGGTCGATCATCGAATTCGACCGTCCCGCCGGATATCTGGATATTGTTCAGCGAAAAGAGAACTGGGGAAGACGGCTCGTCGCCCACAGACCTTGCGGAATATTCATCAACAAGATCGGAAAAGTTGAACCTATTGTCCGCCAGCCGCACGATCCGCAGCTTCGGATCGACCAGACGGATTTCCCGCAGCACGAGACCGCGCCGAAACAACGATGACGACTCGAGATTCAGATAGAGACGGTTGAATTCGACAAACGTCTCATCGCCTTCCCGCTCTTTGACGATAACGTCGTCGAGGGTTACGGAAAGAGCGTAGGGATTGATGTTGACGCCGGCAATGGCAACCGGTCGATGCAGGGCTTGCCCGAATTCTTTGACCAGTACCCACTTGACGACCGGCGGGAGAACGAGAAAACCGAGTACCCCGACGGTCGCCAGGAATATCGACGCCCACAAGGCATATTTCCTTGTCCTAGGCGATTGCACGAAAGCTTGTATTTTGGCATTTTCAATCATGACTGCCTGCGAATAAAGTTATCCGTGTTCAATTTAGCACGAACATCGAATGATGGATGTTCAACCCACCCCTTAATAGTAGAAATTTAAGGCTTACTGAAGTTGTCTGTCATTCAGGATAAAATGCCTACCAATCAATAACCAAAAGCACAGGATTAGCATGAAGGCGCTTGTAATCGAGGACAGCAACAGCAGCCTGAAACTTCTTTGCCGGCACATCCAGAGCATGGGGATCACCCCGACTCCCGCAGAAAGCGGCTCGATCGGTATCGAGCTCTTTTTGCAGGAGCGACCGGACATTGTCCTTCTCGACATCGTCATGCCAGATATCGATGGCTTTGAAGTCGCCCGCCAGATCCGTCAGCTTGAACCTCCCGGCGACTGGACGCCGATCATTTTCCTGAGCAGCCTGAACAAGGACCAAGACATCGAAAAAGGCATCGCCGCCGGTGGCGACGACTACCTCCTGAAACCGGTCAGTGAAGTGGTCCTCGCGGCAAAGATCCGCGCCATGCAACGCATCATCCAGATGCGCCAGTCACTGCTGCTCATGACCCGCAAACTGGACACCGCCAATCAGGAACTCAAAAGATTGACTTCGTTAGACGGTCTCACCGGCATCGCCAACCGGCGTCATTTCGACGAAGTTCTGGAACGCGAATGGCGCCGCGCCATGCGCCAGGGAGAAGAATTGTCGATCCTGATGTGCGATATCGATTATTTCAAGGCCTACAACGATACTGTCGGCCACCAGAAGGGAGACGACTGCCTGCGTCAGGTTGCCGAGGCCCTGACCGCTACGCTCGACCGCGGCGGGGACTTGCTCGCCCGTTACGGCGGGGAGGAATTCATCGCCGTGCTACCGGGAACCTCACTGAGCGGCGCCTCGTTCATCGCCGCCCAGATGCGCAAGGCAATCATCGCCTTGGACATCCCCCACCCAGAATCGCCCTTCGGTCATGTCACAGCGAGTTTCGGCATCGCATCGGCCGTGGCCATGCCGGAAACCGAACCGAAAGACATTGTCGGCGCAGCGGATTCAGCGCTGTACAAGGCAAAGCGCAACGGCCGCAACCGCGTCTTCCAGACGACTTCGCTCGATCCGCAGGAGTAATGACGACCATCTGACCCTGTAGAACCGTCAGAAATTGTTTTTCCAGTCACGCAAGCCGGCGAAAACCTCGATGTCGTCGCCGACGGGATACCCCTGGGCTCTGACCGAAGCAACGACCTCCGGAATGTCGCAGCGCAGGAAAGGGTTGGTCGCCTTTTCGAGCGCAATGGTCGAAGGCACGGTTGCCATGCCCTTGGCGCGGGTTCGGGCCACCTCATCGATACGCTGGCACAAGCGGCGGTTTCCCGGTTCGATGGCAAGCGCGAATCGAAGGTTCGCCTCAGTGTATTCGTGAGCGCAATAAACGGACGTCTGCTCAGGCAAAGCTGCCAAGCTCATCAGCGATTCGTACATTTGCGCAGCGGTTCCCTCGAAAACCCGCCCGCAGCCGCCGGCAAACAGTGTATCGCCACAAAAGAGGACGTCGCCGGCAGAGTAGGCCAGGTGGCCCAGCGTATGCCCCGGCACGGCGAGTACCTCGAAAGCCGCTTCCAGCCCTGCGATGTCTATCGTCTCACCGCCGGATAACGGTCTGTTGAGGCCTGTGATAGACTCGGCTGCCGGCCCGAAGACCTCGATCGCCGGAAAACGCTCGAGCAACGTGGCGACTCCGCCCTGATGATCCTGATGATGATGAGTCACGAGGATCGCGGACAGGCCAAGCCCCTCTCCCGCCAGAACCTCGAGAACGGGACGGGCGTCACCTGGATCGACGACAACGGCTGAAGTCCCTTTCCGCAACAGCCAGATGTAGTTATCCTTGAAAGCCGAAATTTTGATGATGTCGAACATGGCGCGATTGTGGAAGAACTGGATCAAAAGTCAATGACCGGAATTGACGACTGGCTCGAATCGCCGCAGGGACGCTACGTCATGGACTGGGAGCGATCAAAAATCGATAGCGTGGTCGCCGACCTGTTCGGCTACAACGCCCTCCAGCTCGGCATGCCGCAACTCGACCTGCTGGCCCAAAACCGGATTCCCCTGCGCCAGACGATCGGCGAATCGGGAAAGGTAGATGTTGTCTGCGATCCACGCGAACTCCCCTTTGCCGCCAACAGCATCGATCTGGTCGTCATGCCACACGTCCTCGAGTTTCATGAAGATCCGCACCAGATCCTCCGCGAAGTCGAGCGCATCCTGATTCCGGACGGACAACTGGTTGTCACCGGATTCAACCCGCTATCGTTGTGGGGATTGCGCCAGCGACTCCTGCGGCGTCCAAACACATTCCCGACCAACGGCAACTACATCTCCGTCCTACGCCTCAAAGACTGGCTGAAACTCTTGAGTTTTGAGGTCGACCGCGGCAATTTCGGATGCTACAGCCCGCCCTGCGTTCAGGAGAACTGGCTGCAGCGCCTGCATTTCATGGAAGCCGCCGGCGACCGCTGGTGGAGTTTCGCCGGCGGCGTCTATTTACTCAGAGCGATCAAACGCGTCCACGGCATGCGCCTGATCATGCCGGAATGGAAACGCAAAAAAGCACGCGCCAAGGCGCTTTCCGCGCTGACCCAGAAGGAAATTAACCCCCGTGACTAATGACAAAATCGTTCATATCTATGCTGACGGCGGCTGCCGCGGCAACCCCGGCCCCGGTGGCTGGGGCGTGCTTCTACAAGCCGATGGCAAGGAAAAGGAATTATGGGGCGGCGAAGCCGACACCACCAACAACCGGATGGAACTCACGGCCGTCATCCGTTCGCTGGAAGCCCTCAAGCGGCCGTGCAACCTGCATATCCATACCGACTCGCAATATGTCCAGAAGGGCATCAGCGAGTGGATAAAAAACTGGAAACGCAACGGCTGGCGCACCTCAGACAAGAAGCCGGTCAAGAACGCCGATCTCTGGCAACGTCTCGACGCACTCGCAACGGGGCATGAAATCCGCTGGTTGTGGGTCAAGGGCCACGCTGGCCACCCCGGCAACGAACGGGCCGATGCACTCGCCAACCGCGGCATTGACGAGTTGCTGGCAAAATCCTGAGACTACCGACAACCCTAACAAGACGAATACTGCCATGCGCCAGATATTTCTCGATACCGAAACCACCGGCCTCGAACACAAGCTCGGCCACCGTATCATTGAAATCGGCTGCGTTGAAATGCGAAATCGCCGCCTGACCAACCGCCACTTTCATCGTTATCTCAACCCGGATCGCGACATCGACGCCGGTGCGCTGGCAGTACACGGCATCAGCCTCGACTTCCTGCAGGATAAGCCGCGCTTCGCCGATATTGCCGAAGAGTTCCTCGATTTCGTGCGCGGCGCGGAACTGATCATCCACAACGCACCCTTCGATATCGGCTTTCTGAATGCTGAACTTGCGCTGCTCGACATGGCGCCGATCGACACCGTCTGCCACGGCGTACATGACACTTTGCGCATGGCCAAGGACTTGCATCCGGGAAAGAAGAACAATCTCGACGCGCTGTGCGAACGCTACGGCGTCGCCAATTCACATCGAACGTTGCACGGCGCCCTGCTCGACGCCGAAATCCTCGCCGAAGTCTATGTGGCGATGACGCGCGGCCAGGAAAGCCTGGACATGAATCTGGCCGGTGATGCGAACGGTGCGCTCGACAATTCAGGACAAACGGCGGTTTTCGCCCACGCCGGCGAACGGCGCGTTCTGCGTGCGAGCGAAGCCGAACTCGCCGAGCACGAGCAACTGCTTGCGACCATCGGCAAGGAAAGCAAGGGAAACTGTCTCTGGCTGGCTGAAAGCCAGTAGCCCCCACTTCCGGCTGCGGCGACCGGTCTAACCTGAAAGAAAAACAACAAGTTTCCGCATCGGGGAACACACCCTAACCAAGTCGAACGAAGCGTCCCCCCGAAAAGCGATCAGTCGCCGGCTCTGACGCCCAGCTTGCGCAGAACGACTTCCATCAGGCACCAGCGGGTCAATCCGCTCTGCAAGAGGTTGGCGCCGACGAAGGCGGTAAACCACAGCCAGTAGGAACTCATGAAAAGCGGACTCTGGGGGACGCCAAGCGCCAGGGAAAGCAGGATGAAAAAACCGGCGATGACGCGAACGATCTGCCATGAGGTCATGATTGATTCTCCTGATTTGATATGCCATGAGTTGCGGCACCGGGTTGAGCAAGCTTTTCGAGTTTGCCGCGATAGGCAACGTAGTACAGCAGCGGGATGACCACCAGCGTCAGCAGGGTCGACACCAGAATGCCGAAGATCAGCGAGATCGCCAGCCCGTTGAAGATCGGGTCGTCGAGGATGAACAAGGCACCGATCATGGCGGCCAGTCCGGTGAGAATGATCGGTTGCGCGCGGGTGGCCGCCGACTGCATGACCGCCTGACGGAAATCGACGCCTTGCGCCAGTTGCAGGTTGATGAAATCGACGAGCAGGATCGAGTTGCGCACGATGATCCCGGCCAGCGCGATCATCCCGATCATCGATGTCGCGGTGAATTGCGAGCCAAGCAACGCGTGGCCCGGCATCACCCCGACGATGGTCAGCGGAATCGGCGCCATGATGATCAACGGCGTCAGGTAGGAGCCGAACTGCGCGACCACCAGGAGATAGATCAGGATCAGTCCGACGGCGTACGCCGCGCCCATGTCACGGAAGGTTTCGTAGGTGATCTGCCACTCGCCGTCCCACTTGATCGCGTAGTTGCGGTAGGGATCCGAAGGCTGACGGATGAAGTATTCATCCAGTTTCCCTCCACCCGGCAAGGCGATGTCCTTGATCGCCGAACGCATGGCGAACATGCCGTAAAGCGGACTGTCGAGCCGGCCGGCCATGTCGCCGACGACGTAGATCACCGGCAAGAGATCCTTGTGATGGATCGGCTGGTCGATCACCGTCGATTCGACCTTCACCAGTTCGCGCAGCGGAACCAGTTGTCCTGACTGGCTGCGGACGGCAAGCGCCAGGACATCGTCGAGGCTACCCTGCGCGGCGACCGGTAAACGCAGGTGCGTTGCCGCCGGATACTTGCTGGCGTCATGCACGTAGGTCACATCCTCGCCGGCCATGCCGGTATGCAGGGTCGAAACAATGGCTTGCTGAGGAACGCCAAGCAGGGCGGCTTTTTTTCGGTCAACGAGAAGCAGGCGTTTCGGCGCTTCGGTGAGCGTGCTGTCGTCGACGTCGACGATGTTGTCGGTTTTCACGAATACCGCGCGAATGGCGTGCGCCAGTTGTTGCCGGCCATCGGCGTCCGGGCCGTAGACTTCGGCGACAATCGGCGACAGCACCGGCGGTCCCGGCGGCACCTCGACGACTTTGACGCGGGCGTTGTGACGGGCCGCGATCTTCTGCAGTTCCGACCGCACGCGCATGGCGATCGCGTGGCTCTGCTCTTTGCGATGGTGCTTGTCGACCAGATTGACCTGGATATCGCCGAGCGCCCGACCGTTGCGCAGGTAGTACTGTCGCACCAGTCCGTTGAAGTTGATCGGCGAGGCGGTCCCGGCGTAGGCCTGATAGTGGACGACCTCCGGCACCGTCGCCAGATAAGCGCTCATGTCATGCAGGACGGCCGCGGTCTGCTCGAGCGGCGTGTCGGCCGGCATGTCGACCACCACCTGGAATTCCGATTTGTTATCGAACGGCAGCATCTTGAGCACGACCAGCTGCAAGGCCGGCAAACCGATGGAAGCCAGGATCAACGCGCCTATGCCGAACCAGAGCTTCAAGCGGTTCCTGCCGCCGTTCCGGGCATCGAGAAACGGCGTGAAGATGCGATGAGACAGCCGATCGAGCTTACTCGCAAAACTCTTTGTCGTATCCGGCGCATGCACTTCTTCCTTGAGCCACAGGCGCGACAACCAGGGCGTGATGACGAAAGCGATGGCGAGCGAAAGCAGCATCCCCATGCTGGAATTAATCGGGATCGGACTCATGTACGGCCCCATCAGCCCGCTCACGAAAGCCATCGGCAGCAGCGCGGCGATCACCGTCAGCGTGGCAAGAATGGTCGGCCCGCCGACTTCGTCGACGGCGCCGGGGATCAATTCCGTGAGCGTCTTTTCCGGATGCAGGAGTTTGTGGCGATGGATGTTCTCGACGACGACAATCGCATCATCGACGAGGATGCCGATCGAGAAGATCAGCGCGAAGAGCGACACACGATTGAGCGTGAACCCCCAGGCCCAGGAAGCAAAAAGCGTCGCCAGCAGGGTCAGCACCACGGCCGTGCCGACGATCGCCGCTTCCCGCCGCCCGAGAGCGAAAAACACCAGCGCCACCACCGAAGCCGTTGCGAAAAGCAGCTTCTGGATCAGTTTCATCGCCTTGTCGTTGGCCGTCTCGCCGTAATTGCGCGTGACCACGACATCGACATCCGCCGGAATCACTGCATTCTTGAGCTGGTCGACACGCCGAAGCACCGCATCGGCGACATCGACGGCGTTCTGCCCCGGTTTCTTGGTCACGGCAACGGTGACCGCCGGGTACTCGCCCGAATCCTTGCCTGCCGTCCCGTGCCATACATAGCGTTCCGGCGGCAGCGGTCCATCAACGATTTTTGCCACATCTTTCAACAACACCGGCGCACGGCTGTGCACGCCGACGACGATTTCGCCGACCGCTTGCGCATTTTCGAGGAACGGCCCGGAATCCAGACTGACCGCCCGGTTGTTCTGGATCATGTCGCCCATCGGCATGCCGAGATTGGCCGACTGCAAGGCACGGCGCAGGTCGTCGACGGTGAGGCCGGCGCTGCGCAGTCGCGCCGGATCGAGTTCGACAAGGACGGCGCGTCCCGGACCGCCGATGGTCGTCACTTCGCGCGTCCCCTTGACGCGCTTGAGGTCGCTCTCGATCGAATGCGCAACGCGTTCAAGCGCGAAGCTGCCGGTTTCCGGATGCTTCGAATACAGCGTCAGCGCCACGATCGGCACGTCGTCGATGCCCTTCGGTTTGATGATCGGCGGCAGCACGCCGAGATTCGCCGGCAGCCAGTCAGAATTCGAATTAACCGTGTCGTAAAGGCGCACGAGCGCCTCGGTACGCCCGATACCGACCTCGAACTGCACGGTGACGATGGCCATGCCTGGCCGCGAAACGGAGAAAGTGTGCTCGACGTCGGCGATCTGCGACAGCACCTGCTCCGCCGGCGCCGCGACCATCTGCTCGACGTCTTTAGCCGAAGCACCGGGAAAGGGAATGATGACGTTGGCCATGGTCACGTCGATCTGCGGTTCTTCCTCGCGCGGCGTCACCAGGATCGCAAATGCCCCCAGCAGGATCGCGAGAATCGCCAACAGCGGCGTAATCTGGCGCGTCAGAAAAAAGCGGGCGATGTTTCCGGAAACGCCGTGCTCATGCCTTGTCATCGCGTGCGTCCTTATTGAGCGCGCCCGGCAGCGACCGGATCGAGGGCGACGCTTTCGCCTTCGGAAACACCAGCAAGAACCTCGATGTCGTCGCCCCGCACCCTGCCAAGGCGCACTTGCCGTAATTGCGGTTTACCTGCCGGCGGTACGACATAAACAGCGTCGAGTTCGGTGCGACGCAGGATAGCCTGCCGAGGAATCAGCATCCCCGCCTGTTTTTCCCCTGTCAGTGGAAAGTAGGCGCGGGCGAACATGCCGGGAGTCGCTCCCGTCGCCGATGGCGGTAATGCCAGGCGTACCTCGACGCTCTGACTCATCGGATCTGCGGTCGGGAGAACGACGACAGACGACGCTTGCTGCCAGCGCCCGGATTCCGGAAGCGCCGGTAATTCAAGACGAACCGAAGGCGACGAAGACAATTGCGATAATCGGCTTTGCGGAAAACTCGCCACCACCCGCATTTCACCGGGAGCGTACAGCGTCATTACCGGCTTTCCGGGTAATGCCATTTCGCCTACCGTTGCTGGAACGTCCGAGACGATGCCAGAGTATGGCGCAGTGACCGTAAAAAACGCGGTCTGCGTCGTCGCGGCCCCTGCCATTGCCGTCGATCCGCGCAATGCTGCCTCAGTCGCCTTGAATTGCGCCTCAGCCTGGTCGAGCGCCGCCTGGCTCAGATATTTTTTATCAAAGAGATACTTCTGGCGCTGGAGTTCCTTGCGCGCCACGTCGAGTTGCGCTTTCGCCGACGCCACTTGGGCCTGACTGGCCGTTGCCTGCTGCGCCGCCGCCAGACTGTCGATCTGCAGCAGCAACTGCCCTTTATCAACACGATCACCTGGTTTCACCGGCAACTTGAGGATCCTGCCCGAGACTTGCACAGAAATGACGCTCTGGCGCACCGCCTCGACTACCCCCTCGGCAACATGAACACCGCCACTGCTCAACGCCCGAACCTTTGCCGTAATCAGTTCCGCCGCCGTGCAATGAGCGAAAGGCGCCAACATCAACGCCAGCAAGATTGTCTTAAAGATTTTCATCGCATGTGCGCTCCACTCTTTATCCTCACCATAGACGATGCAGTTGTAATCATCATAACCTGCCTTTAAACACAATTCAACTATATAGTTAATCGCTCAATCACAAAATAAGCTATCCTATAAAAAAATGGAATTCGGCTGGAGTTGTAGAAAATGGACCATCTTGACGACCTTGCCATCAACCACATTGCCGGCTACTTCCAGGCGCTTTCCGAACCCATGCGCCTCAAGGTATTGAACACACTACGCAGTGGCGACCGGAACGTCGGCGAGTTGGCAGAATTATTGGGGTGCACTACCGCCAACATCTCCAAGCATCTAAGCCTATTGGCCAAAGGTGGCTTCGTCGAACGCGAGATGCGAGGTAATGCTGCGTACTACCGGATCGCCGATCCAGCCATCTTCGACCTGTGCAATCTGGTCTGCGGCCAGATCGGAAAACGTCTGGCAAACCAGGCTGCTACTGCGGCAAAATTGGTTTCGGCTTTCGGCAACGATCAGCACGAGTAGCCGCACTAGACCGATGCCTCGATTCCCCCCCCCTTAAGCTCGCCTCGGCGCAAGCTTCACTTTTAACGAAGGACGGGGTTGATGAAACGCCAGAAACGAGCCATTCATATGGCTTATTCGTGCCGTTTCAGCCTGAATCTGGTCGCAGAAGCTGAGCAAGACCGCTTCGCCCGCCACGAGCTTCTCGACGGGAACAGCGAACCCAAAGAGAAAAAATGAAACTTTACTTCGGCGGCGGTTCGTCTTCGAGACGAACCGCCTCGCCCTCAATAACATCGCCTGTAACCGCGGTCTCCCGAGATTGGGCATCGGGCGTCGGCGCCTTCATTTGCGCCTCGAATTGATCGCGCATCTGTTTACGTACTTCCCGCGTCCTCCACATGAAATAAAGCCACAAGATCAGCCCGACGACGGCAATCACGGCAAAGACGACGAGCGAGAACATCAACGACAGCCCAAGAACAATGACGCCAACGATCAGTGTCAAGATTTGCGCAACGGGGCCTTTCGGCTGCCGCGAAGACGGATCAAAGTTGATATTCATTTTCCTCCCCGTTACCGGCCATCGCCATTTCGACGGCCTTTTTGGTCAGGTGCGATGCAAAGAATTCAATAAAGTCGTACTCGTAACGACGCAGATAGGTGCCCCGCCGAAGCGCGATGCGCGTGGTGTTGAGGCCGAACAAATGACTGACGTCAATCGCTTTCAACCCCGTATCGCGTAGGGGATCGTAAGCCATTCCGGCAATGATGCCCAAACCGAGGCCAAGACCGACATAAGTCTTGATCACGTCGGCGTCGATCGCCGCCAAAACGACGTTCGGTGACAAATTTGACCGCTCAAACGCCTTGTTGATGCGCGACCGGCCAGAAAACTGCGGATCGTAAGTGATTAGGGGCCACTTGGCCAGTGTTGCCAAGGAAATCGTTTTTTCGGAAAGAATTGGATGCCCCTCCGGAACAACGACACTGTGCCCCCACTGGTAGCACGGCAAAATCACCAGTTGCGGATACTGATCAAGCGTCTCGGTGGCGATAGCGATATCGGCCTCGCCCTTGATCGTCCATTCGGCAATCTGCGTCGGAGTACCCTGATGCATCGAAAGGCGGACGTTCGGGTACCGATCGACAAATTTCTTCACCATCCCCGGCAATGCATAACGCGCCTGGGTATGCGTTGTCGCAATCACCAGGCTGCCCGAATCGCCGTCGGCGAACTCCTCACCGACACGTTTGATATTGTCGGCTTCCTGGAGGATGCGCCCGGCAATTTCGAGCACGCGTCTGCCGGGTTCGGTAATCGCCGTCAGCCGCTTGCCGCTGCGTTCGAACACAACCACACCGAGTTCGTCCTCCAGGAGCTTGATCTGCTTGGAGACCCCCGGCTGCGAGGTGTAAAGCGTTTCCGCGGCCTCCGACACATTGAGTCCGCAACGCGCCACTTCGACGAGATAACGGAGTTGCTGAAGTTTCATTCCCGGACCTTAATAACAAATAGTTATAGCAATCTAACGCAATATTCTTTTTCAATCAATACACGCATTGATACGATGTCTCGCATGAAAACGGAAGCAAGCCAACCGACACCCGTGGCCGCTCCACCCAACCGGCAACTTACTCCAGCAAGGATTCGTCAATGTATCGCTACGACCGCATCGACCAGCAAATCGTCAACGAACGCGTCGCCCAGTATCGCGACCAGATCGAACGCAATCGCGCCGGCACCCTTTCCGATGAGGAATTGCGCCCCCTACGCCTGCAGAACGGACTCTACATCCAGCGCCACGGCCCAATGCTGCGCATCGCCATCCCGTACGGCCAGCTATCCGCCGCGCAGTTGCGCAAGCTGGCGGACATTTCGCGCCGCTACGACCGTAGCATCGGCCACTTCACGACACGCCAGAACATGCAGCTCAACTGGCCGAAATTCGAGGAAACCCCGGAAATCCTCGGCGAGTTGGCGACGGTCGAAATGCACGCCATCCAGACCTCGGGCAACTGCATCCGCAACATCACCACCGACCCGTTTGCCGGCGTCGCACCGGATGAACTGACCGATCCGCGCCCGTACTGCGAAATTCTGCGCCAGTGGTCGACCTTCCACCCTGAGTTCGCTTTCCTGCCGCGCAAATTCAAGATCGCCGTCAACGCGGCCGCCGAGGACCGTGCCGTTATCCGCACCCACGATGTCGGTCTCGAAATCGTGCGCGACGCTGCCGGAGAAACCGGCCTGCGCGTTTTCGCCGGCGGCGGCATGGGCCGCACACCGATGCTCGGCCAAGTCGTCCGCGACTTCCTACCGCGCCGTCATCTGCTCTCCTACCTGGACGCTCTGTTGCGCGTCTATAACCGCTACGGGCGCCGCGACAATATCTACAAGGCACGCATCAAGATTCTGGTCAGCGCGCTCGGCGTCGAGGAGTTCGCCCGTCAGGTCGAGGACGAATGGTCCTACCTCAAGGACGGACCGACGACGCTGACCGACGAAGAGTTCGACCGCGTCGCCGCGCACTTTTCGCCGCCCACCTACGAAACCCTGCCCGAAACCGACGGCGGATTTGCCGCCGCCGTCGCCGAAGATAAAGCCTTCGCAGCCTGGAGCCGACGCAGCCTGCATCCGCACAAGGTTCCCGGCTATGCTGCCGTCACCCTTTCGCTCAAGGCACCGGGCAAACCACCCGGCGACATTACCGATGCGCAAATGGAGGCCGTCGCAGGTCTCGCCGAGCGTTTCAGTTTCGGCGAATTGCGCGTCACCCATGAGCAGAACGTGGTGCTCGCCGACGTACGCCAACGCGATCTTTACGAAGTCTGGCAGACGGCGCGTCAACATGCTCTGGCCACCCCGAACATCGGTCTGCTGACCGACATGATCTGCTGCCCCGGCGGCGATCTTTGCGCGCTGGCCAACGCCCGCTCGGTGCCGATCGCCGACGCCGTGAACGATACTTTCAGCAATCTCGATTATCTCTTCGATGTCGGCGACATCTCGCTCAACATCTCGGGGTGCATGAACTCCTGCGGCCACCACCACGTCGCCAATATCGGCATCCTCGGCGTCGATAAGAACAACGAGGAGTGCTACCAGGTGACGATCGGTGGCCGGCAAGGCAACGACGCGACCATTGGCAAGGTACTCGGCCCCTCGTTTCCTCCCCAAGAAATTCCGCTGGTTATCGACGCGCTGATCCGAGTTTACGTCGAGCAGCGCTTGCCGGAAGAGCGTTTCATCGACACCTACGACCGCCTTGGCATCGCCCCGTTCAAGGCGCACGCCTACGCCGGACGGGACCGGAAGAAAACCGCACGCAACGACAACTGAGACCCTCCCTATGCCCAAGATCATCAAAAACGACCGCATCATCGACGACGCCTGGGAAATCATCCGGATTTCCGAAGGCCAGGCACCGGAATCGATTTCGCTTGCCGACACGCCAACGCTTTACCCACTCGCCGTCTGGCGCTCACAGCGTGAACAGATACTCGCCAGCAGCCAACTTGCCGGGGTATGGCTGCAAAGTGTCGATAACCCCGAATCGCTCGCCGGCGACCTGGACCGGATCGCCGTGATCGCCATCGACTTCCCGAAATTCACCGATGGCCGCGGTTATTCGGCGGCACGCCTGCTGAGAGAGCGGTACGGATATCAAGGCGAGATTCGCGCCATCGGCGACGTCCTGCGCGACCAACTTTTCTTCATGAAGCGCTGCGGATTCGACGCCTTCGCCGTCAAGAGCGGCAAGGATATCGAGGACGCGCTGGCAGGCTTGCGCGATTTCAGCGAAACCTACCAAGGTGCCGTCGACCAGCCGCAGCCGCTCTTTCGGCGGCGGAGCGACTGAGGCCGACATGGTTTACCCGATCAATCTCGACGACCCGCACCTGCTCTCGTCTCTGGCCGTCAAGGTCGAAAGTGCCAAGGCATTGCTGCGCACGATCGCCGCCGAGCACGCACTGGCGGCGTTCGCCAATAGCCTCGGTGCCGAAGACATGGTGTTGACCGACATGATTCTCGGCGAGCAACTCGACATCGAAATCTTCTCGCTCGATACCGGCCGCCTGCCTGGCGAAACTTACGCTCTGATGGCCGAACTTAAAATTCACTACGGTCTCAAGCTCAAGTTGTATTACCCGCGCCACGAACTGATCGAGGCGTACACACGCGAAAACGGCATCAATGCATTCTACGAGTCGGTCGGGCTGCGACGCGCTTGCTGCCATATCCGCAAGGTCGAACCGCTACGCCGCGCGCTCGCCGGCAAAAAAGCCTGGATCACCGGCCTGCGCGCGCAACAATCGGAGACTCGGCAAGGCCTGCCGATACAGTCATTCGACGCCGACAACAAACTTGAAAAATTCAACCCGCTGGCCGACTGGAGCGAAAAGGAAATCTGGGCGTACATCAACCTCAACGAAGTGCCGTACAACACGCTGCACGACAAGCACTTCCCGAGCATCGGCTGCGCCCCCTGCACTCGCGCCATCGCCGCTGGTGAGGATATCCGCGCCGGGCGTTGGTGGTGGGAAACGCCCGAATCGAAGGAATGCGGATTGCATGTAAAAAATCAAAATTAACCACAACGAACACAACGTGCACAACGATTTGAATTGAACGGAGATTCTTCCCGACTTTTCAGAAAATGATTTCCAGATTTTCGTTGTGTTCGTTGTGCACGTTGTGGTTTAACCGCCCTTTCAAGACATTATGATGACCAGACTGACAAAACAAACGCTCTCCCACCTCGACTGGCTCGAATCCGAGGCCATTCACATCATGCGCGAAGTCGCCGGCCAGTGCGCCAACCCGGTGCTGCTTTTCTCCGGCGGCAAGGACTCGATCTGCATGCTGCGCATCGCTGAAAAAGCCTTCCGTCCAGGTCGCTTTCCGTTCCCGTTGATGCACATCGATACCGGACACAACTACAAGGAAGTCACCGATTTCCGTGACCAGCGTGCCGACGAACTCGGTGAACGTCTGATCGTGCGTACGGTCGAGGATTCGATGCAGCGCGGCACAGTGGTGCTCAAATCGCCCGACGAATCGCGCAACAAGCACCAGTCGGTAACGCTGCTCGAAGCGATCGAGGAATTCGGCTTCGACGCCTGCATCGGCGGTGCCCGCCGCGACGAGGAAAAGGCGCGCGCCAAGGAACGCATCTTTTCGTTTCGCGACGAATTCGGCCAGTGGGACCCGAAGAACCAGCGCCCGGAGCTGTGGGACTTGTATAACGCGCGCAGCTTCAAGGGTGAGAACATCCGTGTCTTCCCGATCTCGAACTGGACCGAACTGGACGTCTGGCAATACATCGAGCGCGAAAAACTCGAACTCCCTTCGATCTACTACGCGCACACGCGCCCGGTCGTACGTCGTAACGGCGGCCTGCAGCCTGTCACCGACGTCACCCCGGCCCGGCCCGACGAGACCGTCGAACAACTGCGCGTGCGTTTCCGCACGGTCGGCGACATCACCTGTACCGCCCCCGTCGAATCCGATGCCGATACGGTTACCCGGATCATCGCCGAGACGGCGACGACAACCATCACCGAACGCGGCGCCACCCGTCTCGACGACCAGACCTCGGAAGCGTCGATGGAACAACGTAAAAAGGAGGGATACTTCTGATGTCCGCCATTGAATCGATCCAGCCCAAGATCAAAGACAGCGGCCTGCTCCGTTTCCTCACCTGCGGCAGCGTCGACGACGGGAAGAGCACCCTGATCGGCCGCCTGCTCTTCGACACCAAGGCGATCCTCGCCGACACGCTGCACGCGATCGAACGCACGTCCAGAAAGCGCGGCATGGCAGCGATGGATCTGTCGCTACTTACCGACGGCCTGCAAGCCGAACGCGAACAGGGCATCACCATCGACGTCGCCTACCGCTACTTCACGACCGGGACGCGCAAGTACATCATTGCCGACGCGCCGGGGCACGAGCAGTACACCCGCAACATGGTCACTGCCGCGTCGACCGCCGACCTCGCCATCATTCTCGTCGACGCGCGCAAAGGCGTGCTGACACAGACGCGTCGCCATTCATATCTGGCGCATCTGATGAACATCCCGCATCTGGTGGTCGCCATCAACAAGATGGATCTTGTCGACTACTCGCAGGAAACGTTCAACCGGATCATGGCCGATTACCTCGACTTCGCCGCCCGCATCGGCATCGAAGACGTACACTTCGTTCCGATCTCGGCGCTCAACGGCGACATGGTTGTCGAACGCGGCGAACGCCTCGGCTGGTATGCCGGCCCGACGCTGATCGGCCTGCTGGAAACCGCCACCGCCTCGCATATCGACCACGAGGAGCCTTTCCGCTTCCCCGTGCAATACGTCTGCCGTCCGCAGGATTCGGCCAACCCGGAACTGCACGATTATCGAGGTTTCATGGGGCGCGTCGAATCGGGCAGCATCGCCCTTGGCGACACCGTGACGGTATTGCCGTCAGGCCGCGAAACGCGCGTCAAGGACATTCAGATCTTGGGAATTTCACAAGAATCGGCCTGTGCCGAGCAATCGGTCGCAATCCTGCTCGAGGATGAAATCGACATCTCGCGCGGCGACATGATCGTCCGGACCGGTGAATCGCCCAGGATCGTCCGGCAGATCGACGCCATGCTCTGCTGGCTGTCGGAGACACCGCTCGATCCTCGCCGCAAGTACCTGATTCGTCATACCACGCGCGACAGTAAAGCTGTACTCGCCGGCATCGATTTCCGCATGGACATCAACACCATTGAACGTCAAACGGCGGAAAAGCTGGTGATGAACGACATTGCCAAGGTCAGCTTCAGACTTGCGCAACCGCTCTTCGTCGATCCTTACCAGGCCAACCGCAGTGCCGGTGCCTTTATCGTCATCGACGAATCAAGCAACAACACCGTGGGCGCAGGAATGATTGTCTGAAAACTCGAGAATTACTTTCGAAGCCGCAACAGCCGGGTCAATTCACCGCCGGCGAGCAATTGGATCTTATGTTGTGCGGCATATTGCCGAGCATTGTCCGTCACATTCCCGGTGGTCACAAAAATCGCTGCGTGAGCCTCACACGCCTCACGCAGCGCCTCAAGTTCCATCAGCGCTTCAATACCCTGATTCGCCGCTTTCCAGCGCTTGCAACTGACCAGCGAAATACGGCCATTCTTGACCAGCTTGAGGTCGGCAGCGCCTTCCATGACGCTCATCTCGTAACCTTCACGCTGATAGGCCTCACCTAAGAGCGACCTGAACTGGCGCGCATTCATGGCCGAAATGGTCTCGACCGTGGACGCAATGCGCGAGTCGCTGGGCGTCCGGGACTGCCGCCAAATGGCCATCGACCCCGAAATCAACATCGGTACAACAGCGATCAACGCAATCGGAAGAAGTTTTTCATCGACAATCGCATGCGCGGCCAACGCATAAGCGATCGCAACAAGAAAGCTCACCCACCACGGCGAACGTAACAGATAAGCAAATAGGGATTTCTCAGACAATTTGAATCGCACGATCTTCCTCGGTCAAACAACCAGCGCGCACTATCCCACAACCGGACAAGTCCGCGCAATCCCGACATTTGAAAAACGACAACCGATTTTCCCTGCCTCTATGGGCTGGGCTAGAATCTTCACTTTACGTTCCAGCGGAGGAGGCAAATCGGCATGCCCTTCAAAGTCACCGTCGTCATCGACAACTGCGTTCCGACCCATTCCGGATTGCCCTTTCTCGCTGAACACGGCTTAGCGATGCTGGTTGAGACCGGTAAATCAAGGCTGCTGCTCGATACCGGACAAACCGCTGCCATTCTTAACAATTTGAGCCTGCTGGGTGTCGCCCCCGATTCCATCGATGCGATTGCCCTCAGTCACGGTCACTACGACCATACCGGAGGGCTCTTTTATCTGCTAAAACACGCCGCTAAACGGACGCCGGTCTTTACGCATGAAGACGCCTTTGCCGAGCACTGCTCGCTGGCACGCGGCCAGAGGCGCTTCATCGGCATCCCGTACCGCAAGGAACAGCTCACCTCACTCGGTGCTGACTGGAAAACCATCCGCCATCCACAGGAAATCTTTCCTCAAATTTGGATCAGCGGGTCGGTGCCACGCCAAACCGACTTCGAAACCGGCGATGCGAAACTGGTGGTACATAACGCCGCAGAGCATTGCGATTGCCAAGACGAACTTGACGACGACATGGCACTCTTCATCGACAGCGGCAAAGGACTGGTCGTCGTCAGCGGCTGCACCCACGCCGGCTTGGTCAACATGGTCGAATACGGGCTGAAAGTCACCGGCTGCCGGCAATTGCACGGTTGGATCGGTGGTACGCATCTCGGGCCGCTGACGCGCGAACAACAAGAGCAGACAATAGCCCGATTGCAGGCATTCCAGCCGGAATTCGTCGCCGCAAATCACTGCACAGGATTCCCGATGATGGCCCGCTTGCAACAGGTATTTGGAGAACGCTTTATTCCAGCCTTTGTCGGTACTTCAATTCAATTCTAAGCGCCATCGGTGCACATTTTTGCGTTGTAGAATAGTCCGGAAATCTCGTTAACAAAGCTGATTTTCGCTAACACTCGCCGCCTTATGAAAGTATTGATGCTCCCCTTCCTCGCCCGTTCTCGTCCGCAAGCTCGCTCCTGCCTGATCATGTTGGCTCTGGCGATCGGCGGCTGCAACACCACAGCCCCGATTCATGCCTACAAATCCGAAGCTTTTTCTTTGGAGTCCCCGTTTCAGTACTACAGTAGCCGTGAACCGGCGGCGACCTGTGAAATCGGAAAACGCGCCTTGCTCAGTCAAGGGTATCAAATGGAGGGCACCCAGCCGTTAACTATCCGCGGTGAGAAATATTTCCAACCCAAGCCGGAATTGGCCACCAAACTGACCATTACGCTGGTATGCCTACCTAGTAGCCTGGGCGCCGTCATGTACGCCAATGCTATGGAAACACAATTCGAATTAAAGTCGACCGGCAGCAGTGCCGGCCTCAGTGTTTCGGGCATGGGCTCGCTATCGCTGCCCTGGGCGGTCGACAAAGACACCTTGGTCAAAACCGGCGACATTACCATCACCGCCCCCGACTTCTATCAAAAGCTGTTCGACTTGATCAAGACCCTTGACGGCTGACCCGAAAGCATCACAAAACCCGTCAGCAGCCAGCAGAAAAAGTGTTAAAAAAATCCCGGGGTCCTTGCGGACACCCGGGATTTTTGTTGAAGCGTGGCTTCGTTTCGCGCGGGGATTAGCCGAGACGCGAGATGAAGTAACCGGCACAAACCGCCGTGCCGATCACGCCGGCCACGTTCGGACCCATGGCGTGCATGAGCAGGAAGTTGCCTTTGTCGTACTCGGCACCGACCACTTGCGACACGCGAGCGGCCATCGGCACCGCCGAAACGCCGGCCGAACCGATCAGCGGGTTGATCGGGCTCTTCGAGAACTTGTTCATCAGCTTGGCGAGCAGCACGCCACCGGCGGTCGACACCGCGAAGGCAATGACGCCCATGCAGATGATCATCAGCGTTTTCGGGCTGAGGAAGTTCGCGGCATCCATGGTCAGACCGACCGAGGTGCCAAGGAAGATCGTCGTGATGTTGATGATCTCGTTCTGCGAGCACTTAACCAGACGCTCGACGACGCCCGACTCACGCATGATGTTGCCGAGCATGAGCATGGCGACCAGCGGCGAAGCCGGCGGCACGACCAGACAGACGATGACCATGACGACGATGGCGAACAGGATACGCTCCAGTTTGCCGACCGGACGCAAGGTCTTCATGCGGATCTTGCGCTCGGCGTCGGTGGTCAGGGCCTTCATGATCGGCGGCTGGATCAGCGGCACCAGCGACATGTAGGTGTAGGCAGCGACGGCGATTGGTCCGATCAGGTGGGCGGCCAGCTTGTTCGCCGTAAAGATCGAGGTCGGGCCATCCGCACCACCGATGATGCCGATCGACGCGCCTTCACCCGGCGTGAACACGCCGGAGAGGACGGCCGCGAACATCGTCGCGAAGATGCCGAGCTGAGCCGCGGCGCCAAGGAACAGCGTGCGCGGGTTGGCGATCAGCGGGCCGAAGTCGGTCAGAGCACCCACGCCGAGGAAGATGATCGGCGGGAACAGCTCGAGGTGAATCCCCTGCGAGATGTAGTAGTACAGACCGCCCGGCACATGCACCAGGTTATCGACGAACGGCTCGTTCAACACGCCCATGGTCGGGATGTTGGCGAGCAGCGCACCGAAGGTGATCGGCAGCAGCAGCAGCGGTTCGTACTGCTTGACGATGGCCAGGTAAAAAAGGACGGCACAGACCGCCCACATGATGACCATACCGCCGGTGATCTGCGAGAACCCGGTGGTGGTGGTCATCATGATCCAGAACTGGTTGAAGATTTCCATGACGGACTACCTCAACCGAGCTGGACGAGAACTTGGCCTTCGGAGACGGCATCGCCTTCCTTGACCAGAATGGCGGTGACCTTGCCGGCGGTCGGGGCATAGATCGGCGATTCCATCTTCATCGCTTCGAGGACGATGATTTCCTGATCGGCAGCAACGGTGTCGCCGACAGCGACCTTGACCTTGAACACCACACCCGGCATCGGGCAGACGACGTCGCCGGCACCAGCAGCGACCGGAGCGGGGGCGGCAGCCGGAGCCGGAGCCGGAGCAGCGGCAGGTTTAGCGGCCGGGGCGGCAGCCGGAGCGGCAGCAACCGGCGCAGCGGCAACCGGCGCAGCAGCGGCAGCAGCTTCGCCAACGACTTCAACGCCAACTTCGTACGTCTTGCCTTCGAGGGTGATCTTGAGCTTTTTCATGATGACTATCCTTATATCAATGGTTGAATGTTCGGTAGAGATTTAAGCTTTGGGGTTGTGCGAGTGATGGTGCGCGACGCGGCCTTGCATCGCCCAGCCGGCGTCCGCCGCGCTGTACGACACCACCATCGCCGATTTGCCGAAGACTTCCTGCGCCGCAGCGGCCAGAATCACCAGCAGCTTGTCGTGGCTGAGGCCCGACGCCGTCGCTGCCGGAGCTGCCGCCGGCTTGGCGGCCGGGGCTGCCTTGGCCGCTTCCATTGCCGGCTTCTTGCAGTAATACGAATCCGGCACCAGGGCCTTCAGCAGTGCCGACATCAGGCTGCTGATCAGCGTGATTGCACCCAGCACGACGAAGACGACGAGCAGACCGGTCAACTGAAACTCGACGAGTTCGCCGACCGTCGGCTTGGCGGAGAACCCGCCTTTGCTTTCAGCCGCCACCACCGCCGTGGTCGTTTGCGCCGTTGCCGCCGGAGCGGTCGGAACCGCCGCGGCCGGAGCCGCTTCGGTCGCCGCCTGCGCCAGGAGCATGTTTTGCGTAGTACTCATGGTTATTTCTTCCCGTTGTATTGATTAGGGGCGAAGGTCTTGAGCAGCATCGACATCAGGCTGCTGATCGCCGTGATTGCGCCGAGAACGACGAAAACCACCAACAAACCAGTCAACTGAAACTCGACGAGTTCGCCGACCGTCGGCTGGGCGGAGAACCCGCCCTTGCCTTCGGTCGCGACCACAGCCTGCGTCGCAGCCGGCGCCGTATTGGCGCTGGCCACCACGATTGCTTGTGAGGTCGTGCTCATAGCGGAATCAGCCCGTGCTTCTTCGGCGGACGCGTCACGCGCTTGGTCAGCGACGTGCGCAGCGCGATCGCGATCTTCGAGCGCGTTTCGGCCGGGGTGATCACGTCGTCGATCATGCCGTTTTCAGCGGCCTGGTACGGCGAGGCGAATTCGTTGCGGTACTTGGCGATCAGCTCGGCTTCCTTGGCCTTCGGATCGGCTGCGGCATCCATTTCCTTCTTGTAGATGACGCGCACCGCACCCTCGGCGCCCATGACGGCGATTTCAGCGGTCGGCCAGGCATAGACGTAATCCGCACCCAGGTCCTTCGAGCACATGGCGAGGTAAGCGCCACCGTAGGACTTGCCGAGAATCATCGTGATCTTCGGTA